>ENA-UAPO01000804-UAPO01000804.1-human-gut-metagenome-genome-assembly--contig:-NODE-804-length-12820-cov-5.502781_pt1 | contig 12820 bp, 10 predicted proteins | sample MGYA00243481_ERZ654579 | MGnify/ENA primary metagenome ERZ654579 (study PRJEB26926, sample SAMN06164546) | human gut metagenome | biome: ENVO:00009003; feature: ENVO:2100002; material: ENVO:00002003... | reverse complement strand
TCTACACGCGTAAGATCGTCGGCAGCGTCAGATGTGTATAAGAGACAGATATATGGTCTGTCGGGTGAGCGTGATAATGGAATGTGGGGGATTGTACATTCGGCAGGAAGCGGAAGGCTTCGGCTTGCGTTACACAGACTGTTTATTATCGCAGGCTCTGGCGTGGTTATAACAGCGGGTCTGTATTTTACAACATTTGCAGCAGCGCTGCTGTTATACGGCGGAGCAGGTGCGCTCAATGCGCCGGTTCAGTCTATACAGGCATTTGAAAGATTTGCTATGCCGATGAGCCAGATTGGGTTCGTGCTATACAATTATGTATACAGTGCGCTGGCGGTAGTGGTTCTTAGCGTGGCATTATGGACTGTATTCGTTGTCAACAGGAAGCGAAATCATGCGCTTATTCTGACTGGAGTAGTTGTGGGGCTGGAAGTGCTTATGTATTACAGGATAGGACTTCACAGCATCTACAGTGCATTTAAACAGATTAATATTGTGCGTCTTATGAAGGTCAACGCGGTCATCAGCACATATGCGAACCGCGGAAGGGGAAGCTTTGTCATATCTGAGTCGGCTATTATGTTCTGGGCGCTTATGGTGATTCTTGTTGTGTCCGTGGCAGTTGCGGTAGTGGGAACTGTGTTTATGCGTCCGAGTCAGGGTAAAAATGTGCTGACACGGCTTACTGATAAGCTGTATGCCGGATATCAGCATATTTTTGCAAATGTGCCTGTTGTATTCAAGGAGCTTCACAAGCTGCTTGTGACAAGCAGGGGATTTACGGTTATTGTGGTGCTTCTGCTGGTTGTTATGTATTTTATCAGTTATGGAAAGATGGCTTTCTCGGACAACTCCAGAGAGCGTGACAGGATATATCTTGAAAAGGGCGGTGCTGATTATTCGCAGATATCCGCCCTGATTGATGAGCGCAGAGCTGATTATATGCAGGCTGTCCAGAAAAGTATGGAAGCTTCTGAACAGTATGAGAATGGTGAGATTGGAATTGACGAGTTATCGCAGATTAATTCGACTGTGTCTATATATGCGTCGCGTTATGCTGCGGTGAGGGAATTTGAGCAGAAGCAGGAATATCTTGAGAATCTTAAGGAAGAGACTGGTATTGATGGTTACATGATGTCAGACAGGGGATATGAGGAGATATTTGGCAAGTACGGAAAGGCAAGAGAGACTGTTCTTCTTATGGCTCTGCTTGTGTCTGTTGTGCTTATTGTTTCTGAGAATATCGGAATTGAGACAAGCACAGGAACTAAATATATTGTCAATGCTGCAAGCGGAAAGAACACTGTTAAGGTTAAGCGGATTGTGGCATCTTTAGTGTTGTGCATAGTCCTGTATGTTCTTGTGTATGGAATTGATATGATACATTTGCGAAGCTATTATGGCATGCCGTACACGGACGCACCGCTTATGAGTCTCACATTTATGAGGGATTGCGGGTTTTATATTACTGTTGGAACATTTATGATAATCCGACTGATTGTAAGGCTGATTGCAATGCTCATTACATTTGCAGTTACATATGTACTGTGCAGCCGTTTTTCTGAGGTGCGCGGAAGGGTTGTGTCTGTGCTTCTTATGGCTGCGGTGATTGTGATTGCGGCTGTGATGGGAAATGTGAGTATATGGTGAAAGGGTGAATAAGGATATTGAAAAAGGCAGAAGATTTACCTGAATTTCTCAGGTAGTTCTTCTGCCTTGTGTTTTATGTGTTGTGTGAATTATTCCGCATCACCGAAGATTACATGTCTTACTGGTGTAAGTGCATATAAAAGTATCATGCCGATGATTCCGCATACGATTATCTCGCCAGCACCAACTGTAACGAAGAACATTGCAAACATGCCCTCTGAGCCGTAAGCAAACTTAAGTACGAATGGTACAATGATTGTGTTAGCAACAATTGGTGGAACTGGTGCAAGCCACTTATGCTTTCTTAACAGGTATGTTCCGATTGCGCCGATAAGTGTTGCAATGCTTCCAAATACTACATCCCATACAATTGCGCCACCAAGGATGTTAGCAATTATACAGCCAACAAATAATCCAGGGATTGCTGCAGGTGTAAAGTAAGGCAGTATTGTGAGTGCCTCCGCAATTCGAAACTGCACTGGTCCGAAACTGATGTAGTTAAAGATTACTACAAGTACGACATAGATTGCTGCGATAACAGCGGCCTGTGTGATGAATTTCACACTCATTCCTTTTTTCTTCATATTCAATTATATCCTTTAGTTTTGTTTTGCGTGTGGAAGGTCTCGAACACACGATTTGTTACTGTGTCATAACACAGCCTGTGTAGTTTAGCAGATTATCATGAGATTGGCAAGTACAAATGTATATTATATATACATGTAAGCTGGATGTAAGTTTCGTGTTATATAATTACAGTAAATAAAGAAACACATTTTTAATAAGAGACATTGAAAAAGGAGGGCGAGATTTATGGATGATAAAAATGTTGTTAAGAAAAGGGTGACACTTGCTATTGCATTTGCAGTATTTATTGTTGTGGTAATTGCAGTAATACTACTCATTAAGCCGGTGATGTCTAAGGTTCAGGAGAATCGCACAGCAAAGGTGTCTCAGGAAGCGGCACAGGAAGCGGAAGAATTTCTTAAGACTAAGTATCCGGAAGTTGTGATTGAGAAGCGCGAAATGTATGTTAAAGAGCATAAGCCGCAGGAGAATACGCAGTATATTAGCAGCAAGAGCATTGATACGGAATATTCGTATGCATCTTATGTATTCTATGGTACAATGGATACACCAGATGCGAAAGGAGACAGCGTCATAATCTATATGTCGGATAGCGGAAAGTCGCCATATTATGCTGTTAAGGACGGCACGGATAAAAATAATGCAAAATGGCAGATGTCGATTGTGCAGAATAAGTCAGGCAACGCTAAGACTTGGGATTATGCATTTAAAGAAAAGTAATGCTTAAGATTATAGGAATATATTTATTGATTATTAATGTAGTAACATTTGTTTTGTATGGAATTGATAAGTGGAAAGCGATACACAACAAATGGCGCATAAGGGAGGCGACTCTTCTTATTACAGCGCTAATCGGCGGTTCGCTTGGAGCTTTTATTGCAATGCAGATGTTCAGGCATAAGACAAAAAAGTGGTATTTTAAGTATACGGTTCCTGCTATGCTTGTTGTGCATGTCGCTTTGATGGTTTTATTGGTGGTTAAATTGTAAGCAGGCTGTTATGTGGGACAGCCTGCTTGATTTATGTTTGGTGAATATGTGCGTTGTCGAAAAAAAACTGTAAAAAATTTTTAGGTTATAACCGCAAAACTTTCTGATTGAATTATAGATTAAGGAGTGTAACCGCATTTTTACCGAGTATTGCATCGGTATCTTTTTCTGAAAATCCACACTCTTTTATTAAATCTACTGCGTCTTTCTGGTCGTCCCATGGGCTGTCAGAGCCGAATAATATGTGGTCTGCACCGTGAATGTTGACCATTTTCTTGAATTTTTCTATTGGAAGGCTTGCGTTGTGATTGAGCTTCTTGATGCATGATGAGGTATCAAGATATACATTTTTCATGTAATCTTCCTCTAATATGGAAGAAACATCGTTCCATTGTCCCCAGCCACCCATATGTGCAAGGACGAGTTTTTCAGGCTTTACTTCCTGAATCATTGTGGCAAGTCTGTCGACGCTTGACTCGTCGCAGCCCGGAAAACTCACATCGAAGCCTGCATGTATAAGTATTATAAGTCCGAGAGATGACGCATATTCTATAAGTCTTAATGATTGCATATCATCTATATTGGTTTTCTGGAAAACTGGGTGAAGCTTGATTCCTTTGAAACCATTGTTGGAAAGCCAGTTCAATATTTCTCTGAAATTCTCACAAGCCGGATGTATTGCCCCAAATGAAATTAATCCGGTTGTCTCACTTGTTTCATTAGTCTTTAAAGCAAGTGTATTGATTGTGTCGCACTGATTAGGCTTGGTTGCCACGGGAAGCAGTACGGAGTAATCAATTCCAGCTTTTTTCATTGAATCTGTAAGAGAATGTACTCTGCCATCAAGATAATTGTGTATTCCTCCGCTGTGGGCTAATGTGCCAACTGCTCTGTCAGCAAGTTCATCTGGAAATGTATGTGTATGGAAATCTATTATCATAAAGCCTCCTTGAGAATGGGGATATACGGCTGTCATCTGCTGCTGTGTAGGTGACAGCCGCATATCAGTCACTACATATATAATAACCATTTTGTCATGGTGTATACAATTGTTTAAGTGTTATATTTGCTCCGCTTTATTATGTATATATTTTTCGTATAAAATCAAGTTCTTTTTTGGGGGATGACCTACTAAAGCTGATAGAAGTGGAAGATTAGTAGGCAAAATCAAGCAAGATAAAGAGCAGTAGGGAGGATAACAGCCGGGAAAGACCTACTAAAAAGAGCGTAAGCAGCAGATTAGTAGGTGAAATCAAGCAAGATAAAGAACAGGAGAGAGGATAACAGCTGGGAAAGACCTACTAAAGAGAGCGTAAGTGGAAGATTAGTAGGCGAAATCAAGCAAGAAGATGAGCGGATGGGAAGAAAATAGTTGTGAAAGACCTACTAAAGTTGAGGAAAATGGAAGATTAGTAGGCAAAATTAAGCAAGATAAAGAGCAGGAGAGAGGAAATCAACCGAGAAAGACCTATTAAAGTTGAGAAAAGAGGGAGATTAGTAGGCACCCAGCCAATACCCAGCTCCTTACTAGGCCAATATCCAGCCCCATACTCAGCTAATACCGAGCCAATACCTGGCTCCCCCACAATTCAAATAACAATAATCTGCAAAAACCCTATTGACAAATAAGAAATTGAGAATATAATGATTTACATACCAAGATACTATGTTTATATGGAAATAGATTTTGCAAGAAGATTATGCAGAAATATGCGAGGAGGTACATGAAGGTTGAAGAATAGAATTATTGACACAGATGTACTTATTATAGGTGGCGGAACGGCAGGGTGTTTTGCAGGTATTACGCTTGGAAAGAAGAAAGACATTGATGTACTGATTGTTGAGAAGGCGAACATTGTACGAAGCGGATGTCTTGCTGCAGGTGTTAATGCAATTAATGCCTACATCACTAAAGGCAGGGTGCCACAGGACTATGTTGATTATTGTAAGAAAGATGCAGATGGAATTGTAAGAGAGGATTTGCTTCTTTCAATGTCTGAGAGGCTTAATCATGTCACTAAGATAATGGAGGACTTAGGACTTGTAATACTCAAGGACGAGAATGGAGAATATGTTGCGAGAGGAAACCGCAATATTAAGATAAATGGTGAGAATATCAAGCCGATACTGGCAGATGCAGTTAAGAAGCAGGACAATGTAACGGTAATCAATCACCTGAATATAACAGATTTCATAGTAGAGAATAACGAGATTAAAGGTGCATACGGATTTGATGTCAATGATGCAGTGTTCTATGAGATAAATGCGAAGGCAGTTCTTGTGGCTACTGGCGGAGCGGCAGGTCTTTACAGACCTAACAATCCTGGATTTTCAAGACATAAAATGTGGTATCCACCGTTCAATACAGGAGCCGGATATGCAATGGGAATCAATGCAGGAGCGGAGATGACCACATTTGAGATGAGATTCATTGCTTTAAGATGTAAAGATACGATTGCTCCGACAGGAACTATCGCACAGGGAGTTCCGGCAAAGCAGCTTAATTCCAACGGTGAAGTGTATGAGAACAAATATGGTCTTACAACTTCACAGAGACTTTATGGAACAGTTACTGAGAACCGCGAGGGCAGAGGTCCTTGCTATCTTGGAACTAAGGGAATAAGCAGGGAGCAGGAGGAAGACCTTTACAAAGCATATCTTAACATGTCACCGAGCCAGACGCTTAAGTGGCTTGAGGCGGCGGGCGGTCCTTCTGAAGAAAATGTTGAGATAGAAGGAACTGAGCCATACATAGTCGGAGGTCATACGGCGAGTGGTTACTGGGTTGACAATAACCGAGAGACTACAATCCACGGGCTTTATGCAGCGGGTGATGTTGCAGGCGGATGTCCTCAGAAATATGTAACAGGAGCTCTGGCAGAGGGCGAGATTGCAGCACAGGCAATAGCTGAAAGGCTTGAAGGCTCAGGAAAGGGCTTTGTTGTAAATGAGGTGGCAGATTCAGAATTGTCTGAGAACGCATTTGCAAAGAAGAGCGAGTATGAGAGATTTCTTAATAATAAGCAGGGATTGGTTGATATCGAGCAGACTGAGGAAGTAATGCAGAAGATTATGGACCAGTACGCAGGTGGCATAAGCACTGATTATCAATACAATGAAGCAAGACTTGAGCTTGCAGATGAGAAGATTAAATTCTTAGAGCAGAGCATTGATAATCTTGCGGCACAGGATGCAGACGACTTGCTTAGAATCTATGAGATAAGAGAAAGACTTACGGTGTGCAGAAGTGTTATAGCACATTTGAAAGCAAGAAAAGAAACCCGTTGGCACAGCTTTGCGGAGAATATGGATTATCCGGCTAAGAGTGATGACTGGTTAAAATATGTCAACTCCCGCAAGGAGAATGGCGAGATTAAGATAATCATAAGAGACCTTGTGAGAGGAGGCGACAGCTATGAGCATTCAGATAAATAAGTTAAAATGCGTTGGCTGCGGGAAGTGCGTTGAAGCCTGTCCCGGCAACCTTATCAAGAAAGATACAGATGGAAAAGCATTTATAAAGCATGTCAAGGACTGCTGGGGCTGTACATCTTGTCTTAAGGAATGTCGTTTTGAGGCGATTAATTTCTTCCTTGGTGCCGATGTAGGCGGCAAAGGAAGCACACTTTCATTCAGGCAGAAGGGAAGTATCAATACATGGACGGTGACGGCACCGGACGGAACAGTTAAGACGCTTGAGGTCAACAGACAGGAATCTAATAAATATTAGGGAGGAATATCATGGGTAATTTATCACATTTGGACGCACTCGAAGCAGAGGCGATATATATTATAAGGGAAGTTGCAGCAGAATGCGAAAAGCCGGTAATGCTGTATTCTATAGGAAAGGACAGCTCAGTTATGCTTCATCTTGCAATGAAAGCATTCTATCCTGAGAAACCACCTTTTCCATTTCTTCACATTGACACAACATGGAAGTTCAAGGAAATGATTAAGTTCAGGGATGAGACAGCGAAAAAGCTTGGAATCGAGATGCTTACATACACTAACGAAGAGGGTGTTAAGCAGGGAATCAACCCATTTGACCACGGTTCAGCTTACACTGATATCATGAAGACTCAGGCTCTTAAGCAGGCACTTAACAAATACGGCTTTACAGCAGCATTTGGCGGCGGACGAAGAGACGAGGAGAAATCAAGAGCTAAGGAGAGAATTTTCTCTTTCAGAAATACAGCACAGGCATGGGATCCTAAGAACCAGCGTCCGGAAATGTGGAAGCTTTACAACACTAAGATTCACAAGGGTGAGAGTATGAGAGTTTTCCCTATCTCTAACTGGACTGAGAAGGATATCTGGCAGTACATCCAGAGAGAGAAGATTGATATTGTACCTCTTTATTTTGCAGCAGAAAGACCTGTTGTATACCGTGACGGCAATATAATCATGGTTGATGATGACAGAATGAGACTTCTTCCGGGCGAGAAGCCACAGATGAAGAAGGTAAGATTCAGAACTCTTGGCTGTTATCCACTTACAGGCGGCGTTGAGTCAGACGCAGAAACTCTTGATGAGATTATCGAGGAGACTTTAAGTGCGGTTGAGTCAGAAAGAACAAGCCGTGTAATCGACCATGAGGAAGCAGGAAGCATGGAAAGAAGAAAGAAAGAGGGGTACTTCTAGAATGAAAGGTTTACTTAAATTTATTACATGCGGTAGTGTTGATGATGGAAAATCTACACTTATCGGACACATTTTATATGATTCAAAGTTATTGTATGCAGATCAGGAGAAGGCGTTAGAGCTTGATTCCAAGGTCGGAAGCCGTGAAGGCAAGATTGATTATTCACTTCTTCTTGATGGTCTTATGGCTGAGAGAGAGCAGGGAATTACTATTGATGTTGCTTACAGATATTTTACAACTGACAACAGAAGCTTTATCGTTGCTGATACTCCGGGACATGAGGAGTACACAAGAAACATGGCGGTTGGTGCTTCATTTGCAGACCTTGCAGTAATTCTTGTTGATGCAAAGCAGGGTGTGCTTATCCAGACTAAGAGACACGCAAGAATCTGCGCGCTTATGGGAATTAAGCATTTTGTATTTGCAGTTAATAAGATGGACCTTGTTGGTTACAGCGAGGAGCGTTTTAACGAGATTAATGCACAGATAGCAGAGCTTACTAAGGAACTTTCACTTGCAGATGTAGTTGTTATCCCTGTTTCGGCAACAGAGGGCGATAATGTTACAACTAAGTCTGCTAATATCCCATGGTATAAGGGCGAGGCACTTCTTCCATACCTTGAGCAGATTGATGTTGATGATACTGAGGAAGAAAAAGGCTTCTACATGCCTGTTCAGAGAGTATGCCGTCCAAATCATGAATTCCGTGGTTTCCAGGGTCAGATTGAGGCAGGAAGCGTATCTGTTGGTGACGAGATTATCACTCTTCCAACTAAGGAGCATGTTCATGTCAAGAGCATCCATGTTGGTGATAAGGAAGCCCAGAGCGCATCTATTGGACAGCCTGTTACTATCCAGTTAGACCGAGAGGTTGATGTCTCAAGAGGTTCAGTTCTTGCAGCAGGAGCAGACATTAAGCTTGCAACAGAGATAACAGCTACAATTCTCTGGATGGACGATGATGTTCTTACTAATAACAAGAACTTTTTTGTAAAGCTTGGAACAAGACTTATTCCGGGCGTTGTTACTGAGATTGTCAATACTATTGATGTCAATACAGGCGAGGAGAAGCCAGCAACTCTTCTTAATAAAAATGAAATCGCTGTATGTAAGATTTCTCTTGCTGATGTAATTGTTGTTGATGAATTCAACCTTCACAAGACTATGGGGGAGCTTATCCTCATAGACCGTGTTACTAATATGACTAGTGCCTGCGGCGTTGTCCGTGAAGTTAATGAGGCAGCAAGCGATGTTAAGGAAGTTGACGCAGCTTTCAGAGCGGAGCTTAACAACCAGAAGCCTGTTGTTGTTGAGGCTGTTCTTTCAGACAAGATTAATGTTGATTTCTTAAAGAAGGTTGAGAAGGAGCTTCTTCTTGACAGCAAGCATGTATATCTGTATGCTCCGGCAGAAGGCGAGGATTATACAAATGTTGTGACTCACCTTGTAAATGCAGGTATTGTTGTTATTCTTGCACTTAAAGAGAAAGCAGATATTAAGATTGACGGCGCAGAAGTGCTTGCAGGCTGGGAGTCTGAGGTTGACGCCACTACTGTGGATGTGGCTGAGTTTATTAAGAAGAATGCGTAGGCTGGGTGAAGAACGGACGCTGCACCAAACTTACAACCATACGCAGGCACGCTTGCGCTACTTGTCGCACGCAGCGGTACTAAGCGTGTCAGGATTCGCCTCACTTTGTGAGGCTGTCCTGACATGCTAAGTGCCGGCGGCTCCAAAGTGCCCTGCGTATGGTTGCAAGTTTGGTGCTGCTGGGGTTCTTCACCGCTGCGTGGGGTTACTTCAGGGTTGGAAGTGTTAGCAGACGTGCGGTAAAGGGCGCTTCGCTGCTTTGCTTGGTTTTGGAATATATTTTGTAGGAGTTAGGCTATAATTATGAATACACATTTTTTTAAAAAGTTAATATGTTTGGGTGTGATTTTTTGCCTGACTTTTACCGGACTTTCTGGTTGCGGGCAGAAGAAGACGGAACTTGTTAATGTTTCTTATGATGCTACCAGAGAGTTTTATAAGGAGTATAACAGGCTTTTTGAGGATTACTGGTATGGCAGGACTGGGGAGAAGGTTGAGGTTATCCAGTCTCATGGAGGTTCTGGAAAGCAGGCACTTGAGGTTGCTAATGGTCTTGGGGCTGATGTTGTCACGCTTGCTCTTGAGGGCGATGTTAATGTTATAAGGGACGAAGGGCTGATTGATGACGGATATATCAATGATTATTCTGATGACAGCTCGCCTTATACTTCTACTATTGTTTTTCTTGTAAGGAAGGGCAATCCTAAGAATATAAAGGATTGGGACGATTTGCTTGGTGACGGGGTTAAGGTTATCACTCCTAATCCTAAGACTTCTGGTGGTGCCAGATGGAATTTTCTTGCGGCATGGTATTATTTTAAGAAGCAGGGACAGACTGATGAACAGGTTCAGGCAAGTGTTACAAAGCTTTACAAGAATGTGGCAGTGCTTGATTCAGGAGCCAGAGGCTCTTCTACCACATTTGCAGAGAATGGACAGGGGGATGTTCTGATTGCATGGGAAAATGAAGCATTTTTCGCATTACAGGAATATCCGGGCGAGTATGAGATTGTTGTTCCATCTGCGTCTGTATTGTGCCAGCCGACGGTTGCGAAGGTTGACGAGGTCACACAGATGAATGGGACTGAGGAACTGGCAGACGCCTATCTTTCTTTCCTGTACACTGATGACGCACAGAGACTTGAGGCACAGAATTTCTACCGTCCTGTAAACAAGGACATCCAGAATGAATACGAGTCTTCCAGCGATTCAAGGAACATCAAGGAAATCCCTTCTGATGGTAAATGGATTGTCAAAGACATTGACATGGCGGATATCGGGTATTTTGGCGGCTGGGAAGCGGCTACACAGAAGTTTTTCTCTGACGGCGGAATATTTGATAAGATATATGATTAATTAAAATGTTTTGTTGAATATGCTGCGCGAATCTGACTATGCACAGGTACATGAAGCCTACTAATATAGAGCAAGTTGTTGGTTTAGTAGGTTTCTGCGGAGAATATTATAAGTTGTTTAAGTGAGAAGACCTACTAATCAATCAGGGAAGATATGATTAGTAGGTCTTTCACTCGCAAATTGCTTACAGTTCTTAGTAAAATGTGGAAAAAGACCTACGAAAATATGTTAATTTAACAATATAGTAGGTCGCAAGCCGGAAAGTATATGCATAAACTATGGAAATGACCTACTATATTGAGTGTATAATGGCTTTTAGTGGGTTTTATCCTCTTTCAGCAGCCTCTTATAAGTACAGTCGATGCCAATTGCGCCAAGCGGAGCAGTAACTATAATTGCAAGTACAGCAACAGAAAGCACAATCTGTCCGCAAGGCAGTCCGGCGGCGAGAGGTACAGAGCCAATGGCGGCCTGTACAGTTGCTTTAGGAAGATATGCAATGACGCAGAAAAGGCGTTCCTTCCATGTAAGGTTTGTTTTTATGGTGCAGAAAAGCACTCCGGCAGCCCTGAAAACAAGAGCAGCAAGAATCATGAGTAAGGCTGGAAGCCCGGCTTTAAGTGTGTAGCGGATATCGACAGCCGCGCCGACAAGCACGAACAATATTACTTCAGCAGCGAGCCACAGCTTGCCAAATTTCTCGGATAGACGGGCTGATACGTCAGGAACACATTTAAACTTAAGTGTACATGCCATTGCGACAACAGCAAGAAGTCCTGAAACAGACACTTTTCCTTCGAGCCATCCTTCAATTGCAATAAGAAGGAAAGAGAAGCCAAGCACAATAATAACTTTCATGCTGTTTCTTACAGTATGTCTGCGGGCGTATGCTGTTTCAAAGAACATATACAGCCCCAAGCCGGTTATTATGCCAAGAATTATGCCGAGTATAATAGACACAGGAATATTTACGAAATCCATAATATTTGCCTTGCCACCCTGTGCCACATTTAAAAATGTTGTGAATAACACTATTACAAATATGTCATCGCAGGAAGCGCCAGACAGTATCATCTGGGGGATTGCCTTGTCTGTTCCGTAGCGTTTTTCAATCAGAGAAACCATGCGGGGTACGACAACCGCAGGGGAAACTGCGGCGAGGACGGCACCCATTACGGCGGCTTCGGCATGATTAATTCCAAGAATTACGGGTGCGAGCAGGACATAACCTGTAATCTCACATGAAGCTGGAACGAAGGACATAAGAATTGCACTTCGTCCGGCTTTTTTCAGGTCTTTTAAGTCAAGCGACAGACCGGCTTTGATAAGAATAATGACAAGAGCCATTTTTCGCAGGTCAGCCGATATTGAAAGGATTGACGGGTCAAGAAAATCAAGGACATATGGTCCGAGAACAATACCAGTAACAAGCATTCCGATGATCCTCGGCAGTTTCAGCTTCTGGCAGATTGCGCCCATGACGAGCCCAACCAGAAAGATAAGTGATAAAGATGTCAGCATAATAAGCCTCCTTAAAAATATAGTAAATGCATTTATGAACGCAAAAAAAGCTGATGCTTCCTGCGACAATTGTTATCACAGAAGTCATCAGCTTACATTTCTAAGCGGTTCAGGTTTCCCTTGGGAGAACTTCATTCCCGGCGCTTATTATAAAACATAACCATCTGATTGTAAATATTTATTTTCAGATCGTCCGTTCTAATTTTCCATTCCATGATCTTTCATTTCATGATTTTCCATTGCATTTTCCAGGGAGCTGGCACCATTATAAAAAGCACAGCCGTTACGTCCGTTTTCCTTTACATGATAAAGGGCCTTATCTGCGTCTTTGAAAATGCTCTCACCCGGATTTTTCCTGTCAGAGAATGCCACACCTACGCTTAAGGTTACAGCCGGAACTTCTCCCTCTGTCTTTGCCAGTTCTTCCCCAACATACTTAAGCCTGTCTCTTATACACATCTCCGAGCCCACGAGACGGAGCTAC
>ENA-UAPO01000801-UAPO01000801.1-human-gut-metagenome-genome-assembly--contig:-NODE-801-length-12838-cov-5.042713_pt1 | contig 12838 bp, 8 predicted proteins | sample MGYA00243481_ERZ654579 | MGnify/ENA primary metagenome ERZ654579 (study PRJEB26926, sample SAMN06164546) | human gut metagenome | biome: ENVO:00009003; feature: ENVO:2100002; material: ENVO:00002003... | reverse complement strand
AGCGTCAGATGTGTATAAGAGACAGTCTTTAAGGAAGCCTTTACTTATTAACAATACATATTTATATTTTCAGGAGGTTTTAGGAATGTTTGATTACAGACAGTATGAAAGAGGCTATTTTATGCCACCAGTTAAGTGCAATGACTGGGTTAACAAGGAGTATGTTGATAAGGCACCAATTTGGTGTTCGGTTGATTTAAGAGATGGTAACCAGGCTCTTGTTGAACCTATGAGTCTTGATGAAAAGCTTGAATTCTTCCAGATGTTAGTTGAAGTTGGATTTAAAGAAATTGAAATTGGTTTCCCTGCAGCTTCTGAGACAGAATATGAGTTCTGCCGTACACTTATTGAGAAGAATATGATTCCTGATGATGTTACAATCCAGGTTCTTACCCAGGCAAGACCACATATTATTAAGAAGACATTTGAAGCCGTAAAGGGTGCTCCGAGAGCAATAGTTCATGTATACAATTCTACTTCATTAGCACAGAGAGAACAGGTATTCAAGAAGTCTAAGGAAGAAGTTAAGCAGATTGCTATTGAAGGTGCTAAGTTATTAAAGGAACTTGCTGAAGCTGATGGAGGAAACTTCCTTTTTGAATACAGTCCAGAGAGCTTTACAGGAACAGAACCAGAGTATGCACTTGAGGTATGCAACGCTGTTGTTGATATCTGGCAGCCAACACCTGATAAGAAATGTATCATCAATCTTCCTGCTACAGTTGAGATGTCACTTCCACATGTATTTGCAAGCCAGATTGAATATATGTCTAAGTACATGCACAACAGAGAAAATGTTATTATTTCTCTTCATCCACATAATGACCGTTCGACAGGTGTTGCTGATGCAGAGTTAGGACTTCTTGCAGGAGCAGACAGAATTGAGGGAACACTTTTTGGTAATGGTGAGAGAACAGGTAATGTAGATATTATTACACTTGCGATGAATATGTATATGCAGGGTGTTAATCCTGAACTCAATCTTTCTGATATGCCACATCTTGCAGAAGTATTTGAAAGACTTACACAGATGAAGATTGATGACCGTCATCCATGGTGCGGTAAGCTTGTATTTGCAGCTTTCTCAGGTTCACATCAGGATGCTATATCTAAGGGAATGCATTACAGAATTGAAAATGATCCTAATAAATGGACAGTTCCATATCTTCCAATTAATCCGGAAGATGTAGGACGTACATATGATTCAGATGTTATAAGAATTAATAGCCAGTCTGGTAAGGGTGGTGTTGCTTATGTTCTTGAACATAACTATGGAATGATTGTTCCTAAGGCTATGAGAGAAGATCTGGGTTATGCTGTTAAAGATGTATCGGATGTTAATCATAAGGAGCTTTCAGCAGATGAAGTTCTTGAAATATTTGAGAAGAGATATAAGAAATACACACCAGTATTCAAGATTTCTGAAGTACATTTCAAGCAGATTAATGGAATCCAGACTGTTGTGACTATTGATGAGAATGGTAAGAAATGCAATGTTGAAGATGGCGGTAATGGTCGTCTTGATGCTGTAAGTAATGCTCTTGCCAGTCACTTTGGAAAGCCTTGTGATATCTTCTGTTATGAAGAACATTCATTAAAGAAGGGCTCTGATTCTAGTGCCATTGCATATGTTGGTATTACAGGAGAGGATGGAAAGAATTACTTTGGTATTGGTATTGACCATGATATCATCAGAGCTTCTATTGATGCGTTAGAGTCAGCTATGAACAGAAGCCTTGAAGCATAATATTTAAATTGAATAATGTGTAATATAACCCATGTCCGGAACGTATACTAGAATGATACTGATTCAGGATATGGGTTGTTTTATTAATGTAGAATAAAAAACCCCCAAAAAGGGGGAAGCAGTACTTTGGTACTAATGCTATTATACGCTGAGAGAGGGAAATATAGTTAAGGGGAAACTATTGGTTCAGACATTTTTGGAGGGATAGTAATGCTTTTTAGAAAACGATTAAGTGGTTTGGATGCAAAGATTAAGAAAACTGCAGTTGGCGTTCTTTTGGTTGCAATAGTTGCAGGTTCTGTGTTTGCTGGTACGTCTTTAAGAGCTGGCGCATATTCAAAAACACAGGATGTCCTTAATGAATTATTAGGAGTAGCAAAACCTTACGGTGTAGTTGCTGAAGAATTTAAGAATGGTAATCACAATCAGACATGTTTCGCGACTAACAAGCTTGTAATAACAGATCAGTGGATGAGTGCATGGCTTGATATGAGCGTTGGAACAACATATATCAAGAGTTTTGATAATTCTGGTTCATCAGAGGTTAATGTGGATAGGAATGCATTTAATAATCTTGTACTTGGAACTGATTATGATTATGAACCCAGAGAGAATAAATATTATATTAAGGATGCTGACGGAAAAAGAACAGGTGCTGTTATTAATGTTGCTAACTGCAAGGATACAATCAATGTTTATTATGCAGAGGATTATATGGATGTAACTGCAGCACTTGATAATGTATACGATAATTTCAAGGCGTATGCAGATACACCAGATTCGGAGGCTGATATAGTTATTGGTGCTTATGATGATAGAAAGATTGATCTTGCTTCATTTAAGAATAAGCAGATTGTAGTGGTAAATATGTATGCTAATAATTATATTGACTGGCAGGGAAAAGAAGTTTCATCTTATTATGGAGAAGGACAGCTCAACATAACAAATAAAGCACAGGGACAGCTTGTTATCATTAATCTGCTTGGCGGTGATGGTGATGCAGACATTAAAAGATTCAGCATTAATGGAAAGAATACAGGCGGATTAACAGATGTTGATGTATCAGACACGGTTATTTTCAATGCTGTTAATGTAACTGGTAATATTAATATAGGTGAGGTATGTGGTATAGTTGTTGCACCAAAAGCAGATATTACCTTAACATCTACATGTAATGGAAGAGCAATTTCTAAGTCATTTGTTAATGTCAATGGACAAATGCATTTTATATCAGATAATCAACAGCAGGAGACGACACAAAAGGAAACAACATCTGTAGCACAGTCTTCAGCAGAAACAACAAAGTCAGAAGAGACAACAACTGCACAGGAAACAACAAAGTCAAACGAGACAACAATTGCACAGGAGACAACAAAATCAAACGAGACAACAACTGCGCAGGAGACAACAAAGTCAAACGAGACAACAGTTGCGCAGGAGACAACAAAGTCGAATGAGACAACAGTTGATGCTGGTAAGGAAACTAAGCCGACAAAACCAGAATCAAACGAAACAACAGCTGTTAATGAGACAACAAAGTCAAATGAAACAACAGTAGATTCTAATAAACAGACAAAAGAACATACAACTTCATCAACCCAGGTCACAAAGAAGACTGGTGAAGTTGCAGGAGATGAAGAATTAGTTACAGGAAAAGAAGATGAGACTGTTGATGGCTCAAGAGTCAGAAAAGCTGGTGAAGTTGCGGCTGATGAAGAGGTTGTAAAGACTGGTGACAATAATCATGTATGGGTATATATTGTGATTATTGTAGCAGCAGCTGTTATTTCTGGAACCGTTATTGTGATAAGCAAAAAGAGCAATAAAAGATAATAAATGTTAATGATATCAGAGAGGCACAGCAGTTATGTTGTGCCTTTTTTATTGGGGTGGTATTGAAGCACTCTGCTTTTTTATGCTATAATGCAATATGTATGAGTCGAAGTAGGCTCTGAACACAAAATACAGTGAAGAACAAGGAGATGGAAGTTTTATGAAACATTTGATACTTGCATCGGGTTCACCAAGACGAAGAGAATTAATGAGTCAGGTAGGACTTGATTTTACTGTTGTTACAAGTGATGCAGATGAGAATATTAAAGAGATGGAGCCTGAAGATTATGTAAGAGAATTATCTTCTGTTAAGGCACAGTCTGTATTAGAACAATACGCAGATAATGAAGATTCTGTAATCGTTATAGGTGCAGATACTATTGTTTATCATAAAGGGGAGATTCTTACCAAGCCTAAGAATGAAGAGGATGCATTCAGAATACTTAAGTCTTTAGAAGGTCAGATACATCAGGTGTATACAGGTGTAACTATATGCAGTGCACATAAGAATGTAAGTTTTTATGAAAAGACTGATGTGTGGGTATATGATATGACTGATGAGGAAATCAGGGATTACATAAGCACAGGAGAACCTATGGATAAGGCTGGTGCATATGGTATTCAGGGAAAATTCGCAGCATACATTAAGGGTATTGAAGGCGACTATAATAATGTTGTCGGTCTGCCTGTTGCCAGACTTGTACATGAGCTTAAAGCATTTTAAGGAGAAAACATATGATTAAATTCGTAGCGAGTGACCTTGATGGGACACTGCTTCTTAACGGAGCACAGAGCGTCGATGAATCTGCTATACAGTATATCAATAAACTTGTTGACAAAGGCGTTATATTTGCACCGGCTAGTGGCAGGCAGATAACGAGTCTTAAGAGACTTTTTGGGACTGTCAGTGATAAGCTTGCATATATTGCAGAGAATGGCGCACTTGTGGAATACAAGGGTGAAACTATTGGAAAGACTGCGATGGATAGGAAGCTTGCGTTAGAGATAATTGAGGATGTAATTGAACAGCCTAATTGTGAGGTGCTTGTATCAGGAGAACATACGTCATATATTAAGCCTAAGTCTCAAGAATATTATTACAGGATGACCAAGGTGGTCAATTATCATACTACATTAGTTGATAAGTTCACAGACATTGACGAGGATATATTAAAGATAGCTGTGTGTGATATGACAGGAATTAAGAACTCTAAAGAACATTTTATTAACAAATGGAGTGATAAGGCTTCAGTACTTGTATCGGGAGAACTTTACTTAGACCTTATGGACACTAATGTTAATAAAGGAAGAGGAATTGAGCAGGTTCAGCAGTATTTTGGACTAAAACCTGAACAATGCATGGCATTTGGTGATAATTATAATGATATCGCTATGTTGGATAAGGTATATTATTCATATGTTATGGAGAAAGCTGTAGAAGATGTTAAGAAACACGGGCGTTTCGTAACAGGATGGGTAGAAGGAACATTAAGAGAGCAATTTAAAGAGATAAGATAAGGAGATTTAAGTTATGGATAAACATATTGATGAGTGTGCGAAGGTGTTTTTAAGAGATCAGAAACAGCTTTTCGATGAGCCTGTTGCATATGATTTAGAGGAAGCTAAGGAATTCTTAGAGGACTGTATGGCGGTATACTGCAAGGATATTAAAGAATTAAGAGAAGTGATGGATGATGAGGGAATGGATGTATCTGACTTAAGCAATGATGAGCTTCTTGAGCAGTTAGAAGTATTCAGGCTTGATAATGGCGGATATTTCTTCGTGGAAGGATAGTACAGATGCGTATAAATGTTGTATGTGTAGGCAAGATTAAGGAAAAGTTTTATACCCAGGCAGTTGAAGAGTATTCTAAGAGACTTTCAAGATACTGTAAGCTTGATATTGTTGAACTACCTGATGAGAAAACACCGGATAATGCAAGTGATATAGTCAATGAACAGATTAAGAATAAGGAAGGGGAGAGAATTCTTTCTGCCATTAAAGATGATGCTTATGTATGTGCACTTGCAATAGAAGGGAAAATGCTTGATTCTGTTGAACTATCAGAAAAGATTGAAAGACTTGGAATAGAAGGAACAAGTAACATAACATTTGTAATAGGAGGCTCTCTGGGACTTGCAGATGCAGTACTTAAGAGAGCTGATTATAAGCTGAGTTTTTCAAGGATGACATTTCCACACCAGCTTATGAGAGTTATTCTTTTGGAACAGATATATAGGGCTTACAGGATTATGAAGAATGAGCCATATCACAAATAATTAAAGAGGATAGAATATGAAAAGAAGAAAAAAAACATTTATTATATTAGCAGTTATTCTTGTTGTAGTTCTGTTAGTTGCAGGATATATTAAGTTCTTTAATGGACGTCTGATATATTTTACAACAGGAATGAAGAGCGGTGAGCTTATTAAGACAGCAGGACAGAAGATAACTTATACATGCGAGGCAGATATTCTCATGTCTGATGTGAAGAAGGAATATGAGGAAATGTTTGGCAGTAATATATGGAGAGAGAAAATTGGTGATGCTGATTTTGAAAGCTATATTAAGGACCAGATTAAGAGTAAGTTAATGCGTGTCAAGGCTATGAATGTTAAGGCTAAGGAACGCGGTGTTGTGCTTGGAAGAGAAGAAAAAGATTCTGTGGGTAAGGCTGTTGATGCATTTTACAATGAATTAACAGAATCGCAGATAAGCAGTACAGGAATAACTAAGGATAAACTGAATACAATGTTTACTGAATTTGCAATAGCACAGAAACTCTACGATGACCTTACTTCCAGCATGGATATTGAAGTAAGCGCAGATGAGGCAAGAGTTATTGATATCCAATATATTGTATCAGATTCAGAGGAAGATATTAATAAAGCATATAATCTTGTGAATTCAGGAAGTTCATTCTTTGCTGTTGCCAAGGAGTACAATGCGGATGGTGAATATGAGTACGAACTGAAACGTGGCGAGATGGATGCAGCATTTGAAAAAGCAGCATTCAATCTGTCTACTGGTGAGATGAGCAGTATAGTTGAGTCAGCAGGCAGATATTACATTATAAGATGTACATCGGATAATGATAAGGCTAAGACTGAGGTTAATAAGTCTGCAATTCTTGAAAAGAGAAAGTTAGAGCAGTTTAATACTGATTTTGAGAAATATGAAGCTGGTATATATATGGAATTTAATAATAGCGAATGGAAGAAATTAAGTATTCAGGATGCGTATACGTTGGGAAGCAGCTTTGAGGATACTTTCAATGCGTATTTTGGAAAGTAAAGAGGAGAGTAATTAATAATGGCAGCTAATAAATATGATGCTAACAGTATATCTATACTGGAGGGCCTTGAAGCGGTAAGAATGAGACCTGGTATGTATATTGGAAGTGTCGGAACAAAAGGTCTTAATCATCTTATATATGAGATTGCGGATAATTCAGTGGATGAACATCTTGCGGGTTTTTGTACACAGATAAATGTAACTCTTAATGATGATGGAACAGCAACTATCAAGGATAATGGACGAGGTATTCCTATCGGAATCCATCCTAAAGCCGGAATACCTGCGGTTGAGGTTGTATTTACAGTACTTCATGCAGGCGGCAAGTTCGGAGATGGCGGATATAAGATATCAGGAGGACTTCACGGCGTTGGTGCATCTGTAGTTAATGCACTTTCTGTATGGCTTGAGGTTGAGATAAGAGTTGATGGTGGTGTGTACAAGCAAAGATACGAGCGTGGAAAAGCAACAGCGCCGCTTGAAAAGATTGGTACATGCAGAAAAAATGATACTGGTACAACTGTTACATTTCTTCCTGATGGAGAAATATTTGAAAAGACAAGATTCAAAGCAGACGCGATAAAGAGCAGGCTTCATGAGACTGCATATCTTAATCCGGGGCTTACAATTGAGTTTGAAGATAAGAGAAAGGGCAGCGAGGATAAGGAAACTTTCCATGAGCCTGACGGACTTAAGGCATATATCAAAGACCTTAACAATGGCAAAGAGACAGTATGCGATATCGTCTACTTTAAGAAGAAGCAGGAAGATATTGAGGTTGAAGTAGCATTTCAGTTTGTTAATGAATTTGAGGAAAATATTCTTGGCTTCTGTAATAACATATACACTCAGGAGGGTGGAACGCATATTACAGGCTTTAAGACCAAGTTTACAATGATTATCAACCAGTATGCGAGAGAACTTGGCATCTTAAAGGATAAGGATGCGAATTTTACAGGTCTTGATGTAAGAAATGGTATGACTGCAGTTGTTGCAGTTAAGCACCCTGCACCAAGATTTGAGGGACAGACCAAGACCAAGCTTGATAATCCGGATGCTGGTACAGTTGTTGCAAATGTAACAGGAGACGAGGTACAGCTTTATTTCGACAGACATTTGGACGACCTTAACGCTGTAATTGCATGTGCTGAAAAATCTGCGAAGATACGAAAAGCAGAAGAAAAGGCTAAGACAAATATGCTTACAAAGCAGAAGTTCTCTATAGACAGCAACGGAAAGCTTGCCAACTGTGAGAGCAAGAATCCGGAGGAATGTGAGGTGTTCATTGTTGAGGGAGATTCAGCTGGAGGTTCAGCAAAGACTGCAAGAAACAGAAGAACTCAGGCAATTCTTCCAATCAGAGGTAAGATTCTTAATGTTGAAAAGGCAAGTATTGATAAGGTACTTGCCAATGCCGAGATTAAGACAATGATTAATTCATTCAACTGTGGATTCTTAGAGGGCTACGGTAATGACTTTGATATTAGCAGATTAAGATATAATAAGATTATTATCATGACTGATGCCGATGTGGATGGAGCACATATTGATACACTGCTTCTTACATTTTTCTACAGATTCATGCCTGAGCTTATTAATCAGGGACATGTATATATTGCTACACCACCTCTTTATAAGGTTGTTCCTAAGAAGGGCGAGGGTGAATATCTATATGATGACAAGGCACTTGAGGATTACAGAAAGAAGCATACGTCAGGAACATTTACACTTCAGAGATACAAAGGTCTTGGAGAGATGGATCCTGACCAGCTATGGGAGACAACTCTTAATCCTGAAACAAGAATTTTAAAGCAGGTTGAGATTGAGGACGCAAGGCTTGCAACTGAGGTTACAGCAATGCTTATGGGTACAGATGTACCACCTAGAAGAGAATTTATATATACGCATGCTAATGAAGCTGAGATTGATGCGTAAAAGCTAAAGGAGTAGAAAATGGCTGAGAAGATTATAAGGACTGAGTATTCTGAGGTTATGCAGAAGTCCTATATAGATTATTCCATGAGCGTTATTACAGCAAGAGCACTTCCTGATGTAAGGGACGGTTTAAAGCCGGTACAGAGAAGAGTGCTGTATGCCATGGACCAGTTGGGGCTTAATTACGACAAGCCTCACAGAAAGTCTGCACGTATCGTTGGTGATACAATGGGTAAATACCATCCACATGGTGACAGTTCAATATATGAGACACTCGTTGTACTTTCACAGGATTTTAAGAAGGGTATGGCTCTTGTTGACGGACACGGAAACTTCGGTTCTATCGAAGGTGACGGAGCTGCCGCTATGCGATATACAGAAGCTAAGTTAAAAAAGTTCACACAGGACGTATATCTTGCTGACCTTGATAAAAATGTTGTGGATTTCGTGCCTAACTTTGATGAGACAGAAAAAGAGCCTGAGGTTCTTCCTGTAAGAGTACCTAATCTGCTTGTAAATGGTGCAGATGGTATTGCGGTTGGTATGACAACTAATATCCCTCCACACAATCTTTCAGAGGTTGTTGATGCAGTATGTGCATATATGGATAATGAGGATATCACAACAGACGAGCTTATGCAGCTCTGCCCTGGACCGGATTTTCCTACAGGTGGAATTGTAATTAATAAAAGCGAGCTTGGTGCAATATATGAGACTGGAACAGGTAAGATTAAGTTAAGAGGCAAGGTCGTATTCGAGCCTGCCAAGAACCGTTCTGAGAAGGACAAGCTTGTTATTACAGAGATTCCATATACAATGATTGGTGCTAACATAGGTAAATTTATATCTGATGTAGTAAGCCTTATAGAAACTAAGAAAACTACCGATATTGTCGACATTTCCAATGAATCTTCTAAGGAAGGAATAAGAATTGTCCTTGAACTTAAGAAGAACGCTGATGTCAAGAATCTTGAAAATCTTCTTTACAAGAAGACCAAGTTGGAAGATACATTTGGCGTAAATATGCTGGCTATCGTTGATGGAAGACCTGAGACCTTAGGTATTAAGGATATAATAAAACACCACATTAATTTCCAGTATGAGCTTGCTACAAGAAAGTACACAACACTTCTTGAAAAGGAGAAGGCTAACAGGGAGATTAAGGAAGGTCTTATAAGAGCATGTGATATTATTGACCTTATTATCGAGATATTACGAGGCAGTGCTAATCTTAAGATGGCTAAGGACTGCCTTGTTAATGGTAATGTTGAGGGAATCAAGTTTAAGTCAGAGCAGTCAAAAAAGCAGGCTGCAGGTCTCGATTTCACAGAGAGACAGGCTGGTGCAATATTAGAAATGCGTCTGTACAAGCTGATTGGCCTTGAAATTCTTAATCTTCAGAAGGAATATGATGAATGTGTCAAGAAGATTGAGAAGTATGAAAAGATACTTGGCAGCAGAAAAGAGATGGCTAAGGTTATCAAGTCTGACCTTCTTAATATTAAGAAGGAATATGGTGTTGAAAGAAGAACTGTAATTGAAGACGGAGAAGCTGCTGTATTTGAGGAAAAGAAGATTCCAGAGATGGAAGTTATGTTTATTATGGACAGATTCGGATATGCAAGAACCATTGATATGGCTGCATTTGAGAGAAATAAAGATGCTGTATTTAATGAGAACAAATATGTCATTCCGGTAATGAACACAGATAAAATCTGCATATTTACTGATACGGGAGATCTGCACCAGTTAAAGATAAAGGATCTGCCATTCACTAAGTTCAGAGATAAAGGCACACCGATTGATAATCTGTGTAACTATGACAGCTCTAAGGAGATAATTGTGTACATTACTCCATTTGAACGACTTAAGAATCAGAAAATGCTTTTTGTCACAAGACAGGGAATGATGAAGCTTGTTGACAGCGAAGAATTCCAGGTGGCAAAGCGTACAGTTGCATGTACAAAATTAGCAGATGACGATAAACTTATCGGAATGTATTCAACAGATGCAAGAGTAGAGATTTATTCAAAGTTCTCGCTTGATGGCGAAATCAAGGAAGAAGAGGTTGTCGAGAGCAACCAGAATGTAATTGTACAGACAGAAAACGGAGTGTTCTTAAAGTTCCCATTAACAGACATTCCAATGAAGAAGAAGGGTGCTGTTGGCGTAAGAGGAATCAAGCTTTCAAAAGATGATTATATAGAAGATGTATTCCTGCTTACAGAAGGTGATGAGTTCACAATGGAATATAAGGGCAAGAGTATCAGCTTTGCCAAGATGAAGACGGCACACAGAGATACTAAGGGGACTAAGATAAGAGTGTGATTCTAACGGTTGGGGAGTCGAAGAAGTGCTTCACACTATCACAACTAAGGTAAGCGGTCCTAGTGGCTGTAAATGCCGCCATATACAGAGTTTATAACGGTGCAGGAAATCAAACGCGCTTTGCTTGAACGAGATTTCCAGCACCGAACTTTTATATATGGCGGCATAACACCCACACGGACAGCTTACAATTTAGTTGTGATGGTGTGAAGCACTTCTTCGACATGACCACCGATAAAAAAGTATATTTTTCTAAAATATAAATGGATAGTTAGTTAAATTGTTTTTGGGTTGGCGAGACTACATTTGAAAGAATAATTTGACCAGCGAGGTCACTTTGTTAGTCAGAATGTGGTATGGGATTATCCATACCATTTTTTAAATACTGGAGACATATGGCATGAAACAAAATCGGTACTTCGCGGTGGTAGTGTCTGTGAGTTAAGCGTTAGCGACAACGGCATGTAAGCTTACCGCGTGGGTGTTAATGCCGCTATATATAAAAGTTCGGTGCAGGAAATCTCGTTCAAGCGAAGCGCGTTTGATTTCCTGCACCGTAATAAACTCTGTATATGGCGGCATTTACAGCCACTAGGTCAGCTTACCTAAAGTTGGCACTAATGCTTGACTCACAGACTGTACAACCCCGAAACTAATTCTCATCCATATATTTATCATATATAGCAATAACCTTATTCATAACCTCCGGACCAGGAGCTCCAAGAGTAAGTCTCTTATCTACACAAGTCTGAAGGCTGATAGCCTCGTAGATATCTTCATCAAATACAGGGCTTACAGCCTTGTATTCTTCAAGTGAAAGGTCATCAAGTGCAATATTTTTCTCGATGCACATAAGAACAAGCTGGCCGACAATACCGTGGGCTTCTCTGAAAGGAACTCCCTTTTTAACAAGGTAGTCAGCAGCATCAGTAGCATTAGTGAAGCCGTTCTTTGCTGAAGCTACCATTCTCTTGTTGTTGAATTTCATAGTATCAATCATGCCCTTGAAAAGGCTGATGCAGCCTTTGGCTGTGTCAAATGCGTCAAATGATAATTCCTTATCTTCCTGCATATCTTTATTGTAAGCAAGAGGAATACCCTTCATTGTTGTAAGGAGGCTCATAAGAGCACCATATACTCTGCCTGTCTTACCTCTTACAAGCTCTGCGATATCAGGGTTCTTCTTCTGAGGCATAATAGAGCTTCCTGTACTGAAAGCGTCATCAAGTTCGATAAATCTGTATTCGTTAGAATTCCAGATGCATATTTCCTCAGAAAAACGGCTTAAATGCATCATGATAGTTGATAATGCAGATAAGAATTCAATAAGGTAATCTCTGTCAGAAACAGAATCCATGCTGTTGAGTGTTGGTCCGTAGAAACCAAGAAGAGAAGCAGTAAGTTCTCTGTCTAATGGATAAGTTGTTCCTGCAAGTGCGCCTGCACCTAGAGGACAGTAGTTCATTCTTTCATATATATCGTGAAGTCTGCTTCTGTCGCGCTTGAACATTTCGAAATATGCACCGAAATGATGAGCAACAGTAACAGGCTGTGCCTTCTGAAGATGAGTAAATCCAGGCATGAATGTATGAGTGTTTTCTTTCATGATTCTTAAGATAACAGCCATAAGCTCTTTAAGCTCAGCATCAGTATTAAGACTGTCTCTTATACACATCTCCGAGCCCACGAGACGGAGCTAC
>ENA-UAPO01000794-UAPO01000794.1-human-gut-metagenome-genome-assembly--contig:-NODE-794-length-12983-cov-5.954595_pt1 | contig 12983 bp, 15 predicted proteins | sample MGYA00243481_ERZ654579 | MGnify/ENA primary metagenome ERZ654579 (study PRJEB26926, sample SAMN06164546) | human gut metagenome | biome: ENVO:00009003; feature: ENVO:2100002; material: ENVO:00002003... | reverse complement strand
AGAAACAATCCCATGTGGAATATCTGCTGGATGTGCTGCTGTTCTCCGATATGGAGGAACGGGCTGCCCTGATTGCCAGCTACGGAAAGGAAGTGAGGAACCTTGAGCGGAGAATGGCAGACCTTGCCGCCCGAACTGCGGCAGGCCGTGACGGACACCATCGAAGCCGCACCCCCGCCCCGGAGCGTTGAGGAAGTGAAAGCCATGCTGGAAAGCACCGAGAAAGGCGGCGTTCGCAACAGTATTCAAAACTGCCTGACCGTGTTCCAGTATGACCCCGTCCTTTCCGGGGCGGTTGCGAAAAATCTCCTGACCGAGCGTATTGACCTTCTAAAGCCCATCGGCAGGAAACGCAGAACCGGCAGCAAGGCCATGACCGATACGGACATGAAATATATCCGGCTGTATCTGGAAAAGACCTACGGCCTGACCAGCGAGAAAAAGATAGCAGACGCCGCCGATCTGGCCGCAGACGCCAACAGCTACCATCCCATCCGGGACTACCTGAACGGCCTGAAATGGGATGGAACAGAGCGGATAGCCCACGTCCTGCACCACTTCCTCGGTGCTGCGGAGGACGAGTACACTTGCGAAGCTATGAAAATCTTCCTGCTGGGAGCCATCAAGCGGGTGTTCCAGCCGGGATGTAAATTTGAGACCATGCTCTGTCTGGTGGGCGGTCAAGGGTGCGGGTCGCCAGTGGCGACCTCAAAATGCTGTAAGCATTTTGAAGCACCGACCGAGCCGACAGGCGAGACCGGGGAAGTCCACCTTTTTTCGGCTGCTGGCCGTCAAGGACGAGTGGTTCTCGGATGACCTGCGGCGGCTGGACGATGACAACGTGTACCGCAAGCTGCAAGGTCACTGGATCATTGAAATGTCGGAGATGATCGCCACCGCCAATGCCAAAAGCATCGAGGAAATCAAGAGCTTTCTCAGCAAGCAGAAGGAAACCTATAAAGTCCCCTACGAAACACATCCTGCCGACCGTCTGCGCCAGTGTGTTTTTGCTGGCACGACCAACCGGCAGGATTTTTTGCCCCGTGACCGCACAGGCAACCGCCGCTTCATCCCTGTTCCGGTGGATGCGGAACGAGCAGAAGTCCACATTCTAGACGATGAAGCCGAATCCCGTGCCTATATCGACCAGCTTTGGGCAGAAGCCATGACCATCTACAACAGCGGCAACTACAAGCTGGCGTTCAGCCCCGCCATGCAGGAAACGCTGCAAGCTCACCAGCAGGACTTCATGCAGGAGGATGCGCAGGCGGGCATGATCTACGCCTTTCTGGAGGACTACACGGGTGACCGGGTGTGTTCCAAGCAGCTTTACGCGGAAGCACTGGGCAACACCAATATCCCGGCAGAGTGGGAGACCCGTGCTATCTGCGAGATCATGAACACCGGAATTTCGCGCGGCGATATCCAAGGCTGGCAGGCGCACAAGACCGCCAAGCGTTACCCGAAGTACGGTGTTCAGAAAGGCTGGGAGCGCGTAACCAGCCCCGAAACCGGGGCTGAAAATTTCTCCGAAATGACGGATGCGGAAGCCCAGCAACTGGGATTTCCCTTCTGATGGACAGCGGTTACACGTCTGGTTACAGATTCGGTTACGCCACAGTTACAGCCCAAAAGCCGCATGACTGCTGCGTTTTCCTCTTTCTGTAACCATGTAACCTTAAAAGAATAAGAAAAAGTATAAAGTGCATCGGACAGCCTGTGTGCAGAAAAAGAGAGTTTTCCTACCCGGTTACAGGCGTTCGGTTACAAGGAATTGGAGGTCTGCCTATGAATATGAATCGGCCTGACATGACCGAAACTGTGAAATCCGAAAATTATACGAATAAGTTCTTGCAAAAGGACTCGAACCCGGTTACAATGAAAGCGTCTAAATCCCCTGCCATTGAATCTTCTGACCAGACCAAAGCAGCCAAGCACGAACCTCTTGTTTACCGGGTGGAGGAAATCGCCCAGCTTTTGGCGATTTCTCCTCGCACTGCGTACAACCTGTGCAACACCACGAAGGATTTTCGGGTGCTGCGCATCGGCACCAGTATCCGGGTAAACAAGCAGAGCTTCGACAACTGGTTTGCGGCGGTCTGAGGGAGGTAATCTATGGCATCTATTATGAAGCGCGGAGATTCCTACTCCGTCCGTTACAAGTACAAAGACCATTCCGGCAAACCCTGCGAGGGCTGGGAGAGTTTCAAGACCAGGAAGGAGGCGCAGGAGCGAAAGATCACGGTCGAGAAAGAACTGCTGGACGGCACGTTCCTTGTTCCCGACACCATAACGGTCGAGGAAATGCTGTACAAGTGGATTCCGATCCAGTCCACCAAACACAAGTGGTCACCCAAGACCTACACCCAGTCCGTGGCGATGGTGCAGAACCTTATCGTGCCGTATATCGGGAAGCGGAAAGTGCAGGAGCTGCGAACCTACGACATCGAGAAGTTCTATGCTACCCTTGCCAAGACCCCCTGTGGGCAGTATGTGAAGGGTATCAAGCAGGACCTGACCAAGAAGCAGAAGAAGCGGCTGCTGTCCAGCACCTCTATCCACGAAGTCCACACGCTGCTCAAGACCGTATTTTCCTATGCGGTGGAGTGGGACCTCATCCACAAGATTCCCCTGCCCCGTGATGCCCCCAAGGTCAACATCGAGGAACGCACCATCTGGGACGGAAAACCATGCTGGCAGCGTTGCAGACCATCGAGAACCCTGCCCTGCATCTAGCGGTGCACATGAGCATGATCCTTTCGCTCCGTGAGGGCGAAATTCTCGGCTTGCAGCCGAGTGATCTGGACTTTGATGCCACCGATGGGCGTGGCACCATCTCGGTCAGCAAGACCATGCAGCGAGCCAACAAGGACGCTCTGGAAAAGCTCGACCCCAAGCAGGTCTACTACACGTTCCCGGACAGGCGTGAGGGTAGCAAATCCTCTCTCATCCCGAAAAAGCCCAAGACCAAGAAGTCAAATCGTATCCTGTATATGACCAAACCTCTGAAAGAGGAACTTCAAGCATGGCTTGAAAAGCTCAAGCAGGACGAGCAGAGCGCCCCGGAGAAGTACAACAACTGCGGACAGCTGTTCCGGCTCCCGGACGGTCTGCCCATCGCACCGGAGCTGCTGACGAAATGGTACCGTCTGTGGAGAGCGGAGCACCCGGAGTTTGAACAGATCGTGTTCCATGGTCTGCGGCACTCCAGTGCCACCTATCAGCTCTTGCAGTCGGACGGCGACTTCAAGTCGGTGCAGGGCAATACAGGTCACGCCACCGCATCTGTCCTGATGGACACCTACGCCCACACGCAGGACAAGCCCCGGCTGGAACTGGCAGAGAAGATCGAAGCGAACTTCTATTCCCAAGACCTGACCCCGGCAGCACCCCAGCCCCGGCAAAATGAAAAGCCGGCGGCAACAAAAATCTCCGGCAGGGAGATCCTTGAAGCCATCCGGCTGATGGACGCAGACGAACGCAGAGAATTGACGAGAGCCTTGTTCGCCTAACTTCTCTTCTTTTTATGCAAAGGAAAGCAGGCTGTGCAAACCTTGCGCAGGAAAGCCCCCGATTCGGGCAAATGTGCAAACGGTGTGCAGAAAGTGTGCAGCCGCTTTCCTACATAAAGAAAGAACGCCAAATCTTACGATTTGACGTTCAATATCTGGTGCAGTAAAGCAATCCAAATCCGAACCATTTTCCTTTGATGCGGCTTGGGCCGCTTCCTCAAACGTGATGGTCTGTGTACCTTCTTTATAGTTAAAGGTTATCAAAACCTTATCATCGTACAGATAAATCGAATTGATGAACGTATCCACCAACGCTTGCCTCTGGTCTTTCAGGCTCATGTCCAGTTTACGGAAGCGCATCAGCCAGAAACGGATAAATTCCTCTTTGATTTTTGGCTTTGCCAGCTTTTCTTCCGCAATGCGGGCTTCAAGCTCACGCTTGGTTTCTTCGAGCTGTTCCAACCGTTCCTTGGTGGAACTGGTGAGGATTCCGGCTTGAATTGCGTTGAGCATATTCTGGATACCCGATTCTGCATCCCGGAGCTGTTTCTCATAGAGAGGAAGGTTGGTGTTCTCTCGGTCTTGCAGCTCCATGACCTTGGCGATAATGGATTCCATGGCGGCATCGTCCCGGACAAGCTGCATGGTCTGGTTCACCACCAGATCTTCCAGCCACTGTTTGCGGACAGTTTTCTTCTTGCAGCCCTTCTTCTTTTTGGCCGTGGCACATTTATAGTAGCGGTGGACTTCTCCCGTCCGGCTTGTGCCGCTTTCGCCAAACATCAGCGCACCGCAGCAACCACAGTGCAGCTTGGTTGTCAGCAGGTAATCGTCCTCTGCCTTTCTTCGGGCAGGGGCTTTCTTGTTTTTGGCAATCTTTTCCTGCACATCATCGAACAGTTCCAGCGGCACGATGGGCGGAATCGCATCCGGCACGACCACATCCCGGAATTTCAGTTCTCCGATATAACGCCGGTTTTTGAGCATGTGCTCCACGCTGTTGTAAGTAAATTCGCCTCCGACCGGGTTCTTGATGCCGTTTTCATTCAGCCAGTCCCGAATCTCTTTCATCGTGAGGCCATCCCGATACTTCGTGAACGATTCCAGCACGAAAGGGGAGGCAAGCGGGTCGATGTGAAATTTCCGCTCGGAATCCAGCGTATATCCAAACGTTCCACGACCACCGTTGCAGCGGCCTTTCAGGATGTTCTCTGTCTGTCCACGGACAACCTTTTCGGCAAGGTCGGCAGAGTAGTATTCTGCATAGCCCTCCAGAACCGATTCCAGAATGATACCCTCTGGCCCCTCGGAGATGATCTCCGTAGCCGACATGAGCTTGACACCGTTCTTCTTCAGCTGGGTCTTATACCGGGCACTGTCGTAGCGATTCCGGGCAAAGCGGTCAAGTTTCCAGACCAGAACAATATCAAACAGCTTCTTGTCGCTGTCCTTTATCATCTGTTGGAATTGAGGGCGATTATCCGTCTTGGCAGAGATGGCGCGGTCAATGTAGTGCTTGACGATAGTGATGTCATTCTTTTCGGCATAGGCCGTGCATTCACGAATCTGGCCTTCGATGGATTCTTCGCGCTGGTTATCACTGGAATAGCGGGCGTAGATCACAGCGGTCATGGCAAGCACCTCTCTTTACACGTCATTGAACGGTGGAGCGTTCTTTCAAAGCACTGTTTCGTATAATGTATATACCATGTTTTGATGGAGAAATCAAGACTTTTTATTATCTTCAGTTTTTCTTTTTGAACAATTGACCCAACAGCCACCCCTCTCGTTGAAATGAGGTGACTGTTGGGCCGACTTGCTCGGATTCCTTTATTCTTCGTTTAGCTGGACGATGGTATTATAAAAGATTTTGTTTGGAATAACGACTTGAAGAACACCCTTTTTCAAAAGTGCTTCTATGCGTTTCATGACATACCAGTCACTTACCGGAGCAGAAATCGCTTTTAATACGTCTGCGGTAAGTTCACCAACCGAAATAGGAATTCTCGATACTAAACTAATAATTCTCTGGTCGAAATAATCTATGTTAACGCTTTTAACATCGTTCGCATGCCAAATACGCATGGAGGTGTTTTCGTTTAATAGCTTTCCCCATCTTTTGGCATACTCAGTAATAGTTTCTTCCGTCAAATACTTTTGTGAGATCTTATCGGTTTTCCCTTCCATAAATTCTTTCAGACCTTCTCTGGATGCAAGCAAAATTCTATTTGTACCATACTTTGCTGCATAGTAACAAATATAATAAATGCCGCACCAACAATCGGCAGAACTCCTGACCCAAACACGCAGTGGCTTATGATTTATCATATCACATTGAACCGCATTCGCTGTACCATGATATTTCGACCACAGTTGTCTAGCTTCAATTTGGCTGTCAGGATAATATTCTGAAAGGCAATTCACGAATTGTTTGCAACGATATTCTGAATCGCAAGCATATTGAAGTTCTCCCATTGATAACATAAACGGAAACAACTTTACACTTTCGACGATGCCTAAAGCTGCTAACATATTGACATCACTGGGTTCAAAAACAATTTCATCCATAGCTGGTCAAAATCATAATTTCGGGATGGTAACTTGTGTAGTTGCACTCCAATAGATTGGTTTGCTTGAGCCAACCACTCCAAAATAACACCCAACGCTGCAATCAAGATAAGTTCCAACATCATAGAAGTCATATGTATAGGTTGTATTATATATACTTTGTTCTGGAACTAGTGCTGTCGTTGAAAATGGGCAGCTTCGTTCGATGTTATCGGAATAGCTCGTGTAGTAATCCGTTCCTGAAACATTTTTTATTAAATCCGGGCCAATACCGACGGTAGTTCCACTCATATAAAAGCCCAATCCATTGGCCTTTGTATAAAGAACTCTCCATGTTCCATCAATATACGATACAACTCTTGAGCCGTCTGTATTAGAAACAGGAATGCGCATTGGAACCTCGGCCAAAACATAAAATCCGAGATTCTCTTGTTCTTGCACAGAAAGATTGAGAAGTTCTTCTATCGAATAATCATCGATCTTTCTCTTATTTCCAGTTGCAAATGCTGGCTGAATGGTCAGGAGAAATAAAACCGTGACCAATAGAATGGAAATCAGCCGTTTGATTTTGTTAGTCACAGTATACTGCCTCCTAATTTATTTTTTTTCTTCACTCAATACACTAAAGCTCCATTGGAATCACCTTCATTAAATTTTCCCCTTCAGGTGTATACTCCTCGGCAAATAAATGTGAACCATACAAATGCTGAAACTACTAGAATACTGCTGGAATAGAAAATATTGTGACCTTACACTGCTTTGGGTGATTACTTTGCTTTCCTTCATTGAATAGCTAGAACAACAGCTACTATCAAGAACAAAGTTGAAAGCCCAAGCTGAACCCATGCAATTTTTTCGTTTTCGGCATTGTTACAGCCTTTGGAGGATACTGCCACTTGGATATAATGCACTGCTACGATTCCATATGAGAAAAACAAAGAAGCCCAAGCATAAGGTACTGCGCTTTTATCTGTCAATCGGACAAGATTACTAGTCCATACTGAAATGCAGCCCCAAAGGGCAAAAGGAGCAATAAGAAAAAAGTTGCTTTTGCCTTTTTTCATTCTTAGCCTCCCACAGCTTGATGGTACGATTTTGTAGTATCCATAAGGTGTCCACCGGAATCATACGAATACAAAATATCATGATAGCAATGGGTATAGTAGCTATTACTCATGATCACATTTTCCTTTCCTTATTTTGATTTGATTGCTTTTACGACTAAATAAATGACCAGTATGCCGATGCAGAGCGAAATAATTGTCAATGCCTCTGCCGTTGCATTAAGGCAAGCACCAATAAAATAAACCAATACCAAAAATGCAACAAAAGCGATAAGAAGCAGCACCCATTTGTTTTTTTTCATGTTATCACCTCCCTATCTACAAAAGTTGGCATTAAATTTTTGTTGAACCAAAGGAATTGTTGAGAATACAATCAATACCCATTTGGAGAGATAGTAGCAAACTACATGACGTGTATACGGAAGCACATTAAAAATGGCAAGCAGGAAATCTATTGACGAAAGAACAGATGCGACCATCTTGTAACTTGACCGCTTCTTTTCACTTAAAGGCTTATTCTTTGCTTCGATAGGTGAGAGAAAGATAGAGATGCCCAAAAGAGCTACTGTTGTCAGGATACGGAAAAGGTGATTTGCTGCGATTGCCTTACTTAGCAAAATGCAGATAAGTGCCAGTCCGGAGAATGCCAAATAGCATCTGGTGTGCGATGTTGCATGGTATCCGCCAATGTAGATTCGCTGTGGGATAAACCCAATCAAAAATGAAAGTGCGTACCGCACATCACCACACACAACAGCGATTAAAACAACAAGCAGAACGCTCACAACAGATGATATGAGCAACTCGTACCCATAGACATACGCATCCGCCTTTGCTTCATCTATCACTTTTTGCTCGCAGAAAAGACGGACTGATTTTTGAGACAGCGTGCGTTCCCACATTGCAGTTGCGCCACCTTATCTTCTGATTTTTGCTTCACTGTATCATAAATTTCAGCAAAATCAAGAGGTTTGGCAAAACTGGTCGTTCTGGTGACAAAAGTGGTAGGTCAGGCTACTTGTAAGGAGCCTTTGCACAGTCTATAATAGTAGCAGGACATTATTTTGTGGAGGTTGTCGAAATGCTGAAGTACCACGTTGCAGTCTGCGATGATGAGAAATCAGACCTTGATGGCATTGTTCAAAGCGTCCAGCAGTACGATGTGCAAGGCTGCTTTGACATTGAAACTTACATGGATGGAAACGAACTTCTGAGCGAATTGCAAATGCAGAAGAAATCCTTTGATCTGCTTCTTCTCGATATCGAGATGCCATCCAACGGTTTTCAGCTGGCGCAGTCTTTGATTCAGATGGAGAAGCATCCTTTGGTGGTATTTGTCACGAAGCGGCATGAGTACGCTGTGCAGGGATATGGCATTGCATTCCGCTACCTTGTCAAACCTTTGGATCAGACGCTGTTCGCTGCGGCAATGGATGCCGTCCTTCAGGAACTGAACTCCAAACATTTCACGATCGAATACGATGGTGTTACCATGTCCTTGGAAACATCGGACATTTACTTTCTGGAAAGCCACGGACATAAAGTTCTGATTCACTGCAAGGAGCAAGACCTTACATTGCGAATGAGCATTCCTGAAGCCTTGGAGCAGCTTCCCAAACGGTGCTTTGTGTCACCACACAAAAGTTATCTCGTCAACATGGAACACATTGTTTACGCTACGGGAACCGCTGTTTTTCTTTCCAGCGGACATCAGCTGCCGATCAGCAGGAGGAAGCGTCAGGAGTTCAATCAGATCTTCAACGCTTATTTGGGAAGATGATGCTTTATTATTTCGTTGAGTTTGCAGGGAGCTTTGCCAACATTGCCCTGTTGCTGCTTTTTATCGGTCGGCTGTTTCCCAAAAAGGAGCCCGTCTCAAGGTGGTTCTATGCCTATGTTGCACTCTTGATTGCTGGGCAGTGTGCTTTGAGTTTATTCCCGGATTGGGTGACGCAGCGCACGATCTATCTTTTAGTTGGCGGATTTTTCCTTGCATTGCTGTTCTATGAGGTTCGACCGTGGCAGGCGGTTTTTGCAAGCGGAGCTTTCTTCACACTGATTGCTTTGGTGGAAGTGCTTGCAATGCTTCTGATTGGGCTGCGTATCCCGGATACCGACATTCTAATGCAGGCTGGGGCAGCACGGTTGGTCTATGTTGTTTTTTCAAACCTGATTCAAATTCCACTCGTAGTCCTGATCTCACATTTTTTCAGCCGAAAAGGAAATGCTCTGCGTATCCTATGGCTGCTGCCGATCATTGCGATTCAAATCGCAAGTATTGCTGTCTGTTATGTGGCACAGTATCATGCTGCGGATGAGTATTTCCCGGATTATATGGTCGGTCTTATGGCGGTGCTTCTCCTTATAAACATCCTGATCGTGTTCTATGTGGAAGCTCTCCGGGAAAATGAACTGGAAAAATTCAAAGTTAAGTTCAACGAACAGCAGTACAATCTTCAAATGGAATACTACCAGCAGCTCAAAGAACGCCAGGAAGAAGTCCGTTCTCTGCGGCATGATGTGAAGAAATACATCCTGGCGATGCAGGCAGTTGCAGAACACGGTGATACCGAAGAACTTCACAAGATTGCGCAGGCTGCCACGGATGTTTTCGAGCGTTCCACAAATATTTCTGCGGTCGGAAATCCTGTTGTTGATGCTCTTTTGAATTATTACTTACGAATTGCGGAAAGGAATAACATCAACGTCAAACTGGATGTGACGATTCCTGAAGTCCTGACGATCTCATCGTTGTCTTTGAGCATCATTATCGGAAACACATTTGACAATGCCATCGAAGCCTGTTGCGACCTGCCAGCGGAACAGAGAATCATTCATCTACAGCTGCGCAAGCAGTATCGAAGCCTCTTCTATCGGCTGGAAAACCCATACAGTGATACTTCTCGCGGAATCCGCATCGGAGAGTATCACGGTTACGGACTAAAAAATATAAATCGTATCGTTCAGGAGAACCATGGTGACTTCTATACGAAAAAGAAAGACGGTGTGTTTACCGTCCAAGTCCGCCTGAACTGCGAAAATTAAAACATTCTCCTAAAACATTGCTTTGCTTTTGCTTGTACTTTGTGTGTTTCATTCATCTGATGTATTCATTATCCTGAAGTGTTGACACACATCAATACTTATGTTATCATTCCCAACAAATCCACAGCGATTTCTGTAAAGAAACGATTCTGTGCGGTTTTATTTCCTGCGAAGATTTACCGCCCCGCAACACACCCGATCATTTTGCCGTCTGTTTCACCCGACAAAATCCTTCGCCTGTACTGCGTGGGCGGTATTTTCTTTTTGGGGAAGCCGTACCTTGAGAATTTCATGAGCCGTCCGAGCGTGATACCGGCTTTTCGGCCAACGCCGCTGCAAAACAGGGGCAGGAACTTCGTTCGGAGCAAACGGCGATCAACATACACGAGCAGCGGAACTCTCTACTTATTTTTGCGTCTTAACAATTCGGAAACAACTTTCGGAAATGCGTTTTGAGCGCAGCGGTGGAGAGCAAGAACCGTCCCGTGGCCACAAATTTTCAATTCTTGAAAATGTTGTGCTCCACCGGGACTTCACATCTGCAACTCTTGCGAGTTTTGATGTGATCTTGTTGGGGCGTACCTGCCCCAAACCCTGCTCATATTCGCACCTTGCGGTGCGAAAGAACGGCGTGTCGTGCTTACATAGCTCCACCGAGGAGCTAGCGAAACGACAGGAGGTTCAATGAACAAAACGAATGTCAAAACGAAACCCAGCACGACCCACCGCCACGACACGCCGAACAACAAAACGCACATCATCAAGTTCCGTGTGACGGAAACTGAAAAGATGGAACTCCAATGCACAGCAAAACTCCTTCATCTCTCCCTGTCCACCCTCATCCGCCGTGCGCTGCACAATGCGAAGATCGAGCGCACCGTTGTCGTTGCCGGCGGCGGAGAAGAAACCCTGACTGCCGTTTCCACTCTGCTTGCCCAGTGCAGCAGGGTGGGCGGCAACCTGAACCAACTCGCACGACACTTCAACTCCGGCGGAGCAGACACCGAACAGCTCCGGGCGAAACTTCTGGACGAACTTGCAGACCTGACTGCCTTCCGGCTCAACGCCGAGAAAGTTCTGGGTAAACTGTATGGCAACGCTGAAGCATATCGCCTCTAAAAATTCGGACTACTCTGCCGCTGAGACCTATCTGGTTTACCAGCACGATGAATTTTCCGGCAAGAAAATTCTGGATGAACAGAGCAGACCCAAGCTGCGGGAATCGTACATTCTGGACACCCTTGAATGCGGCGAAGCCTCGTTTGCAATGGCCTGCCTGCTGGCAAACCGGAAGTACGACAAGAACAACCACCCGGATGACATCAAGAGTCACCAGTATATCATCAGCTTCGACCCGCGGGATGCAGCCGAAAATGGGCTGACGATGGAAAAGGCACAGGCCCTCGGCCTGAACTTCTGCAAAGAGAACTTTCCCGGTCATCCTGCTATCGTCTGCACCCACCCGGACGGACACAACCATTCGGGAAATATCCATGTCCACATCGTGATCGGCAGCGTCCGGACACGAGAAGTGGAGCGCAAGCCCTATATGCAAAAGCCCCGTGACTGGCGTGAGGGCATGAAGCATTCCAGCACAGCCCAGACCATGCGGCACCTGCGTGTCGCAGTCATGGAAATGTGTCAGGATGCCAAGCTGTACCAGATCGACCTGCTCAGCTCGAAAAAGCGTGTGAGCGAGCGTGAATACTGGATGAAACGGCGCAGTCAAATGAAACTCGACCGTGAAAACGCTGCCCTGCTTGCCGCCGGACAGCAGCCTACACAAACGGAGTTTGAAACCGCAAAGGAGACTTTGCGGAAACAGATCTCGGATGTGCTGGACAATGCAGCGAGCTTTGAAGATTTCTCGGACAGGCTCTTGCAGCAGTACGGCATCACGGTCAAGAAAAGCCGTGGGCGGCTCAGCTACCTGCCAGCCGGAAGAAAGAAGTTTATCCGGGCGAAACATCTCGGTGACAACTACGACAAGGAAGCAGTGCTTGCCACCCTGACCGCAAACGCAGAGCACAAAACCAAGGTGCAGTCCAAGCAGGATACCATCGGGAAACTGATCGACATCCAGTCGAGGATGACCGAGGACAAGGGCATCGGCTATAAGCGTTGGATCACGAAACACAACCTCAAAGCCATGGCACAGACCTTGATTTTCCTAGAAGAAAAGGGCTTGACCGATGAGGTCGCACTCGACCAGAGAATCACAGAGCTTGACACCAAGTTCCATGAATCGCTGGCCGTAGTGAAAGACCTCGAAACCCGCATGGCAAACAACCAAACACTGCGCCGTTATGCTGCTTCCTACAAGCAGTACCGACCGCTCGCGCAGAAACGGAACGCTGCCAAATCCCCCGCAACCTTTGAAGAACAGCATCGTGCAGAGCTGACAGCATACCGGACAGCAGCAGCCTATCTCAAGGCAAACAACATCACTAAACTGCCAAGTCCGAACAAGCTGGAAGCGGAATACTGCGCTCTTGCTTCCGAAAAGGCCCAGTTCTATGAGCAGTACAAGGAAGCCAAGATCGAACTGCTCAAGCTGAAAGATGCAAAACAGAATGTTGCCCTGTTCTTCCGGGAGGACGAACGGACGCAACATCACGAGAGATAAGGAGTTGTGCGTATGATCAATCTGAAAATCGACCCGGAGTTCCAGAATCAGATCCCGCCGCTGACGGACGATGAGTACAAGCAGCTTGAAGAAAACATCCTCAAGGAAGGCAAGCTGCTCTCTCCTTTGATCGTGTGGAACAACACCCTCGTTGAAGGCCACAATCGT
>ENA-UAPO01000789-UAPO01000789.1-human-gut-metagenome-genome-assembly--contig:-NODE-789-length-13017-cov-5.158540_pt1 | contig 13017 bp, 11 predicted proteins | sample MGYA00243481_ERZ654579 | MGnify/ENA primary metagenome ERZ654579 (study PRJEB26926, sample SAMN06164546) | human gut metagenome | biome: ENVO:00009003; feature: ENVO:2100002; material: ENVO:00002003... | reverse complement strand
CTGTTATGTATAGGATGCCTAGTTTTTGGAAAGTGTATTATATTTTCTTTTGTTCCCCAAATCGTAGGATTTATTATGAAAACTGATTACAAAGAGAATGAACATAAAAGAGAGGTGAAAGATATGGTGAAAATTTCAGATTATACAAATACTGTACGAGAAGAAATTGAAGGATCATCAGAATTAAGAAAAATGACCCAAAGAAATCTTGATAAGATGAATGAAGTGATAGGAGACATTGATATGTCAGAAAAGCAGAAAAAAACATGGTTGTGGTTGGCAGGATATGAAGAAAGTACGATAGATAACATTCTTGATGTTATAAAACAGAAAAGAAGATGATGTGCTATTCAAAAATATATTTATGCATATTCAAAAATATATGATATAATACTTACATAAAATAAGTATACAGAAATGTATCTTAGGTCGTGTTAGCTGCATGTGTATATATTCTTTCGACACATGTGGTGATTTAAGAAGGAAGAATGTCTGATAGATTTTATAAAGAGAAGGTTGGAAAGGAATTACGATCAGATTCTTACCTCTGCCCACGATTATAAAACACGTAAAGGAGTTGGACATCATGAGATTTATAATTACAGGAAGAAATATTGATATAACAGAGGGATTAAAGTCAGCAGTAGAGGAGAAGCTTGGAAAGCTTGACAGATTCTTTGCACCAGAGACGGAAGTTAATGTAACTTTGAGTGTAGAAAAAGAAAGACAGAAGATTGAGGTAACTATTCCAGTTAAGGGTAACATCATAAGAAGCGAGCAGGTAAGCAGCGATATGTATGTTTCAATTGATCTTGTCGAAGAAGTTATTGAGCGTCAGTTAAAGAAGTATAAGAATAAGATTGTTGACAAGCAGCAGAACGCAGCAGCATTTGCACAGGAATATGTAGAGAAAGATTATGATGACGATGAGGTTAAGATTATCAGAACCAAGAGATTCGGAATCAAGCCAATGGATCCTGAAGAAGCATGTGTTCAGATGGAGCTTCTTGGACATAATTTCTATGTGTTCTTTAATTCAGAGACAGAGGAAGTTAATGTTGTTTACAAGAGAAAAGGCAACACATATGGTTTGATTGAACCAGAACTTGATTAGTATGCTTTTTTACGTCATATAGGTTTATCCTCTTTTTCAGAGTACCGTCTGCCGGCTAGTGCCGGTAGGCGGTATTTCTCTGTATGTATAAGAAATCTATTTATAAAATTTTAATGGTTTAACTTTACTTGATAGAATATCTAAATAGTGGTACAATTACAACATAAATAGGCTTTTATAAGGAGATATATAAAGTAATGGGATTAGCTCAGAAATTATTTGGAACACACAGCGAACATGAATTGAAAAGAATATATCCAATTGCTGATAAGATTGAGAGTTACAGAGAATCTTATGGCAAGTTAAGCGACGAAGAACTTAAAGGGAAGACTAAGGAGTTTAAGGATAGATTAGCTAAAGGTGAGACTCTTGATGATATTCTGCCGGAAGCATTTGCAACAGTAAGGGAAGCGGGCAGGAGAGTTCTTGGTATGGAACATTATCGTGTTCAGCTTATCGGAGGAATTATTCTTCATCAGGGAAGAATTGCCGAGATGAAGACTGGTGAAGGTAAGACACTTGTGTGTACACTTCCAGCATATCTTAATGCACTTACTGAAGAGGGCGTAATCGTAGTTACTGTTAATGATTACCTTGCTAAGCGAGATGCTGAGCAGATGGGTATGATACATGAATTCCTAGGCCTTAAGGTTGGCGTTGTATTACACGACTCAACAAGAGAAGAGAGGCAGGCTGCATATGGAAGTGATATTACATATGTAACGAACAACGAACTTGGTTTTGATTATCTTCGTGATAACATGGCTATATATAAGAGTGAACTTGTATTAAGAAATCTTAAGTACTGTATTATAGATGAGGTCGATTCTGTTCTTATTGATGAGGCACGTACACCTCTTATTATCTCAGGACAGAGCGGAAAATCTACTAAATTATATGAACTCTGTGATATACTTGCAAGGCAATTACAGCGAGGCGAATATAAGGGTGAGAGAACTAAGATGCAGGCAATCATGAACGAGGAAGTTGAAGAAGATGGAGACTTCATCGTTAATGAGAAGGATAAGGTAGTTAACCTTACTGAACAGGGTATTCACAAGGTTGAGCAGTTCTTCCATATAGATAATTATGCGGATCCTGAGAATCTTGAAATTCAGCATAATGTTACACTTGCACTTCGCGCTCATAATCTTATGTTCAGGGATAAGGATTATGTTGTTAAAGATGATGAGGTACTTATAGTAGATGAATTTACAGGCCGTATTATGCCAGGACGTCGTTATTCAGATGGTCTTCATCAGGCGATAGAAGCCAAAGAGCATGTTAAGGTTAAGAGAGAGAGTAAGACTCTTGCAACTATTACATTCCAGAACTTCTTTAATAAGTTTGAGAAGAAGGCTGGTATGACAGGTACAGCTCTTACAGAAGAGAAGGAATTCCGTGAAATCTATAACATGGACGTTGTTGAAGTGCCAACTAACAAGCCTGTTATAAGAGTTGATTATAATGACGCTGTATTTAAGACTAAGAAAGGCAAATTTAATGCTGTTGTACAGTCTGTTATTGAATCTCATGAAAAAGGACAGCCTGTTCTTGTCGGTACAATAACAATTGAGACGTCTGAGCTTCTTAGTGAGATGTTAAGAAAGAAGGGCATACCTCATAATGTACTTAATGCGAAGTATCATGAGTTAGAGGCACAGATAGTATCAGAGGCAGGACGTCATGGTGCAGTTACTATTGCTACTAACATGGCTGGTCGAGGAACTGATATTAAGCTTGATGATGAGGCTGTTGCTGCAGGTGGTCTTAAGATTATTGGTACAGAAAGACATGAAAGCCGTCGTATTGATAACCAGTTACGTGGACGTTCTGGACGACAGGGAGATCCTGGTGAATCAAGATTCTACATTTCTCTTGAAGATGATCTTATGAGGCTGTTTGCACAGGAAAGACTTATGAATATATTCAACAGTCTTGGCGTTTCTGAGGATGAACAGATTGAGCATAAGATGTTAAGCAAGGCTATAGAGACAGCTCAGAAGAAGATTGAGACTAATAACTTTGGTATCAGAAGCCATCTTCTTGAATATGATCAGGTTATGAATGAGCAGAGAGAGATTATGTACGCAGAACGTAGAAGAGTTCTTGATGGAGAAAGCATGCGTAATTCTATCATGAAGATGATAACTGATTATGTAGAGAATGTAGTTAACCGCTGTGTAAGTGAAGATAAAGATGCTAACGAATGGGATTATGATGAGATTAATGAGCTTCTTCTTCCAACTATTCCTATTGAGAGAGTGGAATACAGAGAGAATATTAAGAATAAGAATGAATTAATACATGATCTTAAGGAAAAGGCTGTTAAACTCTATGAGGATAAAGAGGCACTCTTCCCAGAGGCTGAGCAGATAAGAGAAATCGAGCGAGTAATCCTTCTCAAGGTAATTGACAGAAAGTGGATGGATCATATCGATGATATGGATCAGTTAAAGCAGGGTATCGGTCTTCAGGCACTTGGACAGAGAGATCCTGTTGTCCAGTATAAGATGATGGGTTATGACATGTTTGATGAGATGACTGCAGGAATTACAGAGGATACCGTAAGACTTCTTATGCATATTCAGGTTGAGCAGAAGGTTGAAAGAGAACAGGTTGCCAAGGTAACAGGTACTAATAAGGACGAAGGACCATCTGTTAAGGGACCAGCGAGAAGAACAGAGAAGAAGATATATCCTAATGATCCATGCCCATGCGGAAGTGGCAAGAAATATAAGAATTGCTGCGGAAGAAAGGCATAAGTTTATAAGAGACATCAGGGCGCGGAATGCTTGAAATATCAGCGTCCGCGCCTATTATTTTGGAGGACATATGGTAGAGTTAGACCAGTTTAGATACAGAATTTCAGGATACGATAAGCCTATGGCTCAGATTAAGAATTCTCTGGATCTTGACAATAAGCAGAAAAGGATTGAAGAATTAGAGGCTGATATGGAATCTCCGGGATTCTGGGATAATCCGGATAAATCACAGAATGCAATGAAAGAGCTTAAAGGCTTAAAGGATGCATTTGAAAGATACAATGAGCTAGAAACAGGACTTGATGATGTTAAGACACTTATTGAGATGGCAGAGGAATCTAATGATCAGTCGCTTATTCCAGAGATAGAAGAAGAGATAACGGGTCTTGAAGACAAGATGGAAAGTTTAAGGATTGAGACATTGCTTTCTGGAGAACATGATGCATGTGATGCCATTCTTACACTTCATGCAGGAGCAGGTGGAACAGAAAGCTGTGACTGGTGTCAGATGCTTTTCAGAATGTATACAAGATGGGCGGAAAGTCACGGATATACAACAGAAACACTTGATTATCTTGAAGGTGAAGAAGCAGGAATTAAGTCGGTTACTATAGAGATAAGAGGAGAGAATGCATATGGACATCTGAAATCTGAACATGGTGTTCACAGACTTGTAAGAATATCTCCATTCAATGCGGCAGGTAAGAGACAGACTTCTTTCGTATCATGTGACGTAATGCCTGATATTAATCAGGATATAGATATTGAGATTAATGATGATGATTTAAGAATTGATACATATCGTTCAAGTGGTGCAGGTGGACAGCACATTAATAAAACGTCATCAGCAATCAGAATTACACATCTTCCAACAGGAATTGTTGTACAGTGTCAGAATGAAAGATCTCAGCACCAGAATAAAGATAAAGCTATGCAGATGTTAAAGGCTAAGCTCTATCTTTTAAAGGAGGCTGAGAATGCAGAGAATCTATCTGGAATCAGAGGAGATGTCAAGGATATTAATTTCGGAAGCCAGATAAGAAGTTACGTTCTTCAGCCATATACAATGGTTAAGGATAACAGAACTAATAAGGAAGTTGCTAATGCGGGCAGCGTACTTGATGGCAATATCGATCCGTTTATCAACGCGTATCTTACATGGATAAGCACAGGAAAGACTGAAGAATAATGAAAGGTGGTATATCAGTATGGCAGATTACATAAAACCAGTAATTTTCAGATTAGGGAATCAGCAGTTTGGAGTGGATATTAATCTTGTTCAGTCTATAGAAAGAGAGATTAATATTGTAAGAGTTCCCAATGCAATGAAATATATAAGTGGAATTGTTAATCTGAGAGGGGAGGTTATTCCTGCATTCAGTTTAAGAAAAAAGTTTGGCACAGATGACAATGTTGGTGTGATTGGAGAAGACAGTACAGTAATTGTAAATATACCTAGTGTTGTCAAGCTTGCTCTTGAGGTTGATGAGGTGCTTGAAATAGGTGATATTGATGCTCAGAGCATTGTACAGATGCCGGCGCTTGCGAAGACTGTTGATACAGAATATCTTGACAGGGTTGCCAATGTTAATGGACAGCTTGTTATTCTTCTTGATGTTGAAAAATTACTTACGCAGTCAGAAGCAGAGAGTGTTAAGAAATTCACAGAAGATATGAATGATAATGACGGAGGTGCTGCTAATGTCTGATACTAAGTTTGAGAGAAATGCAGGCATACTTATGCCTGTAAGTTCATTACCATCACCATATGGTATAGGAACATTTGGCAGGGATGCATATGATTTTGTTACATTTGTTAAAGAATGTAATCATAAGTACTGGCAGGTACTTCCGTTAGGACCAACTACTTATGGTGACAGCCCATATCAGTCATATTCTGCATTTGCAGGTAATCCGTACTTTGTTGATCTTGATATGCTTATTGAGGCTGGATTCTTGTTAAAGTCAGAGGTTATTTCAAGAGACTGGGGTGATGGGATTGTGCCTGTAAATGTTTCTGAAGATGACGCTGTTAATGGAAGATTCGGAACCTACAGAGATGGAAATATTGGTGACGAAAGATATGTCAGTTATGAAAAGATATATAATAACAGATTTGACATATTAAGAATTGCTTATAACAGATTTAAGGCTGCATGTGCAGAAAGCAAGAAGACGCTTGCAAAGGGGCTTCCTCTTTATAAGCAGTTTGATAATTTTGTTAAAGATAATGCAGACTGGCTTGAGGATTATGCTCTGTTTATGGCATTGAAGTCCCATTTTAACAATGTCTCATGGGGTGAATGGGAAACTGACATAAAGTTCAGAAAGCCTGAGGCAATGAGCCGATATGAAGAGCAGCTTTCTGATGATATAGGATACTGGAAATTCATACAGTTTGAATTCTACTTACAGTGGAATGCGCTTAAACAATATGCTAATAGTAATGGTATAGAGATTATAGGTGATATACCTATTTATATGGGATACGACAGCGTAGATGTATGGGCTAATCAGGGAGAATTCCAGCTGGATGAGAATCTAACACCAATAAAGGTTGCAGGTGTACCACCTGATGCATTCTCTGATGCGGGACAGAAATGGGGAAATCCTCTTTATGATTATGATAAAATGGAAGCAAATGGATTCAGCTGGTGGAGAAAGAGAATGGCAGCTTCAGCAAAACTATATGATGTCATAAGAATTGATCATTTTATAGGAATTGTGAAGTACTATACAATTCCAGCAGACATGCCTGATGCAAGACAGGGTGAGTACAGACAGGGACCAGGACAGAAGCTGCTTGATGTTATTAATGAATCTATCGGTGATAAGAAGATTATTGCTGAGGACTTAGGTGTTGAAGTTCCTGAAGTAGCAAAGATTCTTAAAGAAAATGGATATCCGGGAATGAAGGTTCTTGAATTTGCATTTGGCGGAGACAGAAAGAATCCGCATCTGCCATATAATTATACACAGAATCTTGTATGCTATGGTGGAACTCATGATAACGAAACGCTGCTTGGTTTCTTTGAGGACAGAGGCGACTGGGAGTTAGGATATGCTTATGACTATCTTGATACAAGAGATAAGGGAAGAATGGTTGATCAGGTATTCAGGGCTGCGTATTCAAGTGTTGCTGTTCTTACAGTATTTGCAGTTCAGGACATTCTCAAACTTGGAAATTGGGCAAGAATGAATTTGCCATCAAGCATGGGTAATAACTGGAAATGGCGAATGCAGAAAGGACAGTTAGGCCAGCACGAACTGGAATGCATGAGATATCTTGCAAGTGTATTTGATAGAGAAAGAAAGTAATATTAGACGGGGCAGGGAATTATCAACATATTTCCTACCCCCTTTTTTAAAGAAAAAACAAAAAATAGTATAATAGTACTATTTACATATTTCTGATTAGTGGTATTATATTCATATAAAGAGACAAGTTAATATATTGGCAAAGTAGTCGAAAGGCTATGACGCAAAGCCAAGGGTCTTAACTGATTTTATCAGAATGACAGCCGGTTGCATTACAATCAACGCAAATGATTCGTATTATTCAGGCATCCGGTAATCGGATGTTTTTTTATTATATGGTTCAACGGGGGAACTGATTATGAAAAAGAATAATTCTAAAAAGTGGATCAAAACAATAACAATAACAACAGCGGTACTTGTATTTGCAGCTGGTGCGGTATTTGCATTAAAGTCAGCAGGTACAGCTAATACAGATAAAGATAGTGCTGATACAGTAGTTGCGGCAGCTAATGAAGCAACAGATTTAGTGGTTAAAGAAACAGTTTCAGAGAAAGAAACAGAAGTTATTACAGAGACAGCCGCTACAGAGGCAACAACAGAAGAAGCCACAGAGGCAGTAACAGAACAGAGCAGTACAATTGCAGAGATTCAGCCACAGACAGAGGTTGCAACAGAAGCAGTTCAGGAGCCAGAAGTTACAGAGTTACCTGTTGTACAGACTCCATCAGATGCAAGAGTTGCACAGGTTATAGCAGGAATTAATGCTGAGCGTGAGGCAGCTGGTGTGGCAGCGGTTACATATGATGTGACACTCACAGATATGGCACAGGTAAGAGCATCAGAGAATGCAGCTAATGATTACTTTGTTATAGAGAATGGTAAGCATAAAAGACCAGATGGAAGAAAAGCTTCTTCAATATGTGAAGATTATGGACAGAGTGGAAACTTTGGCGAGGTTATGGGAAGATATCAGGAAACTCCTGATGAGATAGTAACTGGCTGGCATAATTCAGCATCACATTATGCATGCATGACAAGCGGCAAGTATAACAGAGTTGGTGTGGGTATTGCGGCAGATTCAGAGGGATACCTTTACTGGGTAGCAATCTTCATGAATTAATTTTAAATAGACAATAGATTACATAATATAGATACAACTTAATATGGTAAGAACAATGTATTTGCGGCGTTGTTTTTATAAAGCTTCATTAGAAGCGGAAACCCTCACATTCCTCTCCCGTTGTGTGAGGGTTTCTTTTTGTGCTTTAATTAAAGAAAAGGCAGGCTCCCCTTATTTATTATATATCTGGAAATAGGATGAACCTCGGCGATGCTGCAACATAGTTATAGTATCTGTGTTACTTATAAAAAGCAGAAATGCCAGAAGTTAGATGCAAAAGTTTATGTTTGGATAGTATGTGATACCTATAGGTAGTCGTATTTTTGAAACTTTTTATAGGCAGAAAACCACAATGACTATAATGATAGACGATAAATAAACCTATATATGAATGGTAATGAAGGTTTTTATAGGAAAATTTCTCTAAAAACAGGATTTTAGGACGAAAAAACTTATGAATATGCCTATAAAGTACAAAATTCCTACGGATTTATAGGACAATGCTTCCTGAGACAATTACCAAACTGGAAACTGCCAAACTGGGAATTATCAAACCAGAAATTGCTAAATTAGAAGTCAGAAAAGAAATCAGAAAAAATTTGATGAGATATCTGACAAGATGTTCAATTGAGCATTTAAAGAGAAAGACACTTGCAATGTGTATACATATATGGTAATATTCTTTGTGCGGTAGACAGTTGTTTATCAGAGAAAGACATTGAAGAACAACTGTCTTTGTAAAACGGACAATAGAAAGGTACAGACGCAGTATGGCAGATAATATTAAGTATTATGTCGTTAAGCAAAAGGCTCTGCCTGAGGTTCTGCTTAAGGTAGCGGAGACGAACAGAATTATTGAGACTGAAAATATATCTGTTGCAGATGCTACAGAGAAAGTTGGAATAAGCAGAAGTTCTTATTACAAGTATAAGGATGATATTTTTCCGTTTAGAGAGAATGTAAAGGGGAAAACCATTACATTTGTATTGTCTATGGACGATGAACCAGGGCTGCTTTCCCTGGTATTGAAGAAGGTTGCAGAATTCAAGGCGAATATTCTTACTATTCATCAGACAATTCCGGTTAATGGGATTGCATCACTGACGCTTAGTGTGGATATTCTTCCGACTACAGGAGACTCTTCAGAAATGATAGAGCAGATAGAAAGACTTAAAGGGGTAAGATATCTTAAGATATTAAGCAGTGATGCATCTATCTGATATATAAGCAATTAAAGAAAACGGAGGCAGATATGGCAAAGATTGCAGTGTTAGGTTATGGAACAGTAGGATCAGGAGTGGTTGAGGTACTGAATACTAATGGTGCTTCAATTGCAAAGAGAGCAGGAGATACTATTGAGGTTAAGAGTGTACTTGATTTAAGAGATTTTCCGGGAGATCCAATTCAGGATAAAATCGTTCATGATATAGATCTTATAATTAATGACCCTGAGATAGAGGTTGTTGTTGAGGTTATGGGTGGCGTAGAGCCAGCATTTACATTTGTTAAGAAGGCACTTGAAGCAGGAAAGAGTGTGTGTACATCTAATAAGGCACTTGTTGCTGCACACGGTCCGGAGCTTCTTGAGATGGCTAAAGAAAGAAAACTTAATTTTATGTTTGAGGCATCAGTAGGCGGTGGAATTCCAATTATCAGACCACTTAACCAGTCTCTTACAGCAGATGAGATTACTAAGATTACAGGTATTCTTAATGGAACAACTAACTATATTCTTACTAAGATGAGCAGAGAGGGAATCTCATATCAGGAGGTTCTTAAAGAGGCACAGGCACTCGGATATGCAGAAAGAAATCCAGAGGCTGATGTTGAGGGTTACGATGCATGCAGAAAAATAGCAATTCTTACATCACTTGCATTTGGAAATACAGTGAAATTCGAGGAAGTGTATACAGAGGGAATAACAAAGATTTCTAATGAAGATTTTGCATATGCTAAAGAGCTTGGAAGTGTTATCAAGCTTCTTGCAACAAGCTACAGTAAGGATGGCAAGGTATATGCAATCACAGCACCATTTATGATTGACAGCACACATCCATTATATAATGTTAATGATGTTCTTAACGGAATCTATGTACACGGCAATGTATTAGGGGATGTAATGTTCTTCGGAGCAGGAGCCGGAAAGCTTCCAACAGCAAGTGCTGTAGTATCAGATGTAGTTGACTGTGTTAAGCATAAGGGTAAAAATGTTATGACAATCTGGAGTTCAGTAAAGCAGGAACTTGGTGATACATTTGACGAGACAAGAAAGTTCTTTGTAAGAATTAAGGGCGATGATGTCCAGGCAGCTAAGGCAGCATTTGGTGAAGGACAGGTTGTTAAGGTTGATGGAATTAACGGAGAGTTCGGATTTGTTACAGAACCTATGACAGAGAGAGCATTTGAAGATGCTAAGGATAAGGTTTCTGTTATAAGCAGAATCAGAATAGATGATACTAAATTACAGTAATAATATAAGGGAGAAAAGTAATGGTTAAAGTAGTTAAATTTGGTGGAAGTTCACTTGCAAGCGCAGAGCAGTTTAAGAAGGTTGGCAATATTATCCGTGCTGATGAGGACAGAAAGTATGTGGTTCCTTCAGCACCTGGAAAGAGATTTCCAGAGGATACTAAGGTTACTGATATGCTTTACAAATGTTATGCAGAGGCAGAAGCTGGTAAGAATATTGAGAAGAGTCTTAAGGCAATTGAGGAAAGATACAATGAAATTATCAAGGGACTTGGACTTAAGCTTTCATTAAAGGAACAGTTTGAGACAATTAAGAAGAATTTTGAGGCACTTGCAGGAAAAGATTATGCAGCTTCAAGAGGTGAATATCTTAATGGTATTATCATGGCTAACTATCTTGGATATGAGTTCATAGATGCTGCTACAGTTATCTGCTTCGATAAGGATGGAGAGTTTGATTCAGAAAAGACTAATGCAGTGTGTGAAGCAAAGTTTGCTAATATTGAAAGAGCAGTTGTACCTGGTTTTTACGGAGCAATGCCAAACGGAAAGGTTAAGACATTTTCAAGAGGCGGTTCTGATGTAACAGGATCAATCGTTGCAAGAGCACTTAAGGCTGATATGTATGAGAACTGGACAGATGTATCAGGCTTCCTTGCAGCAGATCCAAGAATTGTAAATAATGCAAAGCCAATCAACGTTATTACATATAAGGAATTAAGAGAGCTTTCATACATGGGTGCATCAGTGCTTCATGAATCAGCTATCTTCCCTGTAAGAAAGGGTGGAATTCCTATCAATATTAAGAATACTAATGCTCCGGAAGATAAGGGAACAATGATTGTTGAGACAACATGTAATATGCCGGAATACACAATTACTGGTATTGCAGGTAAGAAGGGATTCGTTGCAATCAGCATTGACAAGGATATGATGAATTCAGAAATCGGATTCTGTAGAAAGGTTCTTTCAGTATTCGAGGATAACGGAATATCAATCGAACATATGCCTTCAGGAATTGATACTATGACAGTATTTGTTCACCAGGATGAATTTGTAGAGAAGGAACAGAAGGTTCTTGCACAGATTCATAAGGCAGTTAATCCTGACTCTGTTGAACTTGAAGCTAACCTTGCACTTATTGCAGTAGTTGGACGTGGAATGAAGAACAGTACTGGTATAGCAGGTAATATCTTCTCAGCACTTGCAAAAGCTAAGATTAATGTTAAAATGATAGATCAGGGATCTTCAGAGCTTAACATCATCATTGGTGTAAGAAACAGATACTTTGAGGATGCTATTAAGACTATCTATGGAGTATTTGTTCCAGAAGAATAGTTGAGTAGATAAACAGGGGGATAAGGGATATGAAAGAAGCTAAGAATGAGCTGTTACAGTTTGTTGGCGGCGTAATAATGCTTGTTGTAGGACTGTACATATTGTCACAGAAAGTTATGGTATCATCTTCATATGGGTTCTTCTCATTATGGGGTGGCAGGTTCTCATCGGGTCTTATTATGGTACCATTAATAATTGGAGTTGTATGGATGTTTGCTTCAGGCGGCTCATTTGTATCTAAAGTATTTACCGTACTATCAGTGATACTTATAATTGCGGCAATTGTTGCGTCAACAAGAATCTGGCTTGTAACTATTACAATGTATGAATGGGTTCTTATACTTGTTCTTATATTTGGCGGCGCCGGATTGGTTGCAAAGGTATTGTTTGCTAACAATAAGTCAGAAAAGTCCAAGAAAGATAAGTCAGAGCAGACAGGCGGCAGTTATACATCAAGTGTAGATGATGAACTTGATAAGATGAAAAAGAATATGAAGTAAATTTCATTCCCCGCACATGGAGTGCGGGGATTCTTGCGTTTATGAAACTGTTGATAAACTTTGATGAAATTGATATAATTAAATGTAATATGCGTATGAAAACGGAGGAAGATTAATGGATATCGCAAAGAAGATAGCGGAAGAGCTGGAAATTAAAGTAACACAGGTAGAAGCTGCTGTTAAATTGATCGATGAGGGAAACACCATCCCTTTTATTTCACGATATAGAAAAGAAGCTACCGGAACCTTAAATGATGAGCAGCTTCGTAATCTGAACGAAAGACTGACTTATCTTCGAAATCTGGAAGACAAGAAGAATCAGGTTCTTTCCAGCATTGAGGATCAGGGAAAACTGACAGAAGAGCTGAAAGCACAGATCCTGGCAGCACAGACACTGGTAGTGGTAGAGGATCTTTATCGTCCGTACCTGTCTCTTATACACATCTGACGCTG
>ENA-UAPO01000781-UAPO01000781.1-human-gut-metagenome-genome-assembly--contig:-NODE-781-length-13138-cov-4.056562_pt1 | contig 13138 bp, 8 predicted proteins | sample MGYA00243481_ERZ654579 | MGnify/ENA primary metagenome ERZ654579 (study PRJEB26926, sample SAMN06164546) | human gut metagenome | biome: ENVO:00009003; feature: ENVO:2100002; material: ENVO:00002003... | reverse complement strand
CGTCGGCAGCGTCAGATGTGTATAAGAGACAGCTACGAAAGAGTTCGGAGAAAGCTTGAAGGAAGGTTTTGGAGAAGCTTTAGCCGCAAAGGGCCTGGAACTTGCAGGAGAAGCTATTTCGGCAATTGGTGATAAGGCAAAGGAAGCAGCAGAGTATGTGGTGGAAGTCGGAAGTTCCTTTGAAGCTGGAATGAGTGAAGTGGAGGCTATCTCTGGAGCAACCGGATCAGAGCTGGAAGCACTGGAAAATAAGGCAAAGAGCCTTGGAAGTAGTACGAAATTCTCTGCAACGGAAGCAGCCAGCGCGATGACAAATATGTCCCTGGCCGGATGGTCTGTAAACCAGACTCTTTCTGGAATTGATGGCGTTCTGCAGTTGGCAGCCGCTTCCAATATGGATCTGGCAGAAGCATCACAGGTTGTAACAGATAATATCAGTACTTTTAATCTGGAAGCATCGCAGTCAACCCATATAGCAGATATGATGGCATACGCGCAGGCGAACAGTTCGACTACAGCAGCAGAGCTAGGGGAGGCATACAAGAACTGTGGCGCCAACATGAATGCCGCCGGTCAGGACATTGAGACCACAACCTCTTTCCTGGAAGCATTGGCAAACAACGGACTCCGGAGCAGTGAAGCTGGTACTTCTCTTGCTGCTATAATGAGAGATCTGACCAGCAAGATGAAAGATGGAAAGATCGCCATTGGTGATACTTCTGTTACCGTAATGGATTCTAACGGAAATTTCCGTGACATGACGGATGTATTGAAAGATGTAGAGTCTGCTACAGATGGAATGGGAGATGCACAGAAACAGGCGGCTCTCATGTCAACCTTTACGTCTGACTCCATTAAGGGCTTGAACATGCTTCTTAATACCGGCGCTGATCAGGTAGCTGGCTATGAGGAGAGGCTGAGAAATTGTTCTGGTGCTGCTTCTGATATGGCAGATACTATGCAGGATAACCTGCAGGGTAAACTGACAGAGCTTAGCTCTGCCACAGAGGGACTGGGAATTGCGGCGTATGATTACATTTCAGGTCCTTTGCAGGATGGTGTGGAACTGCTTACTGATATTGTATCTGGCTTAACAGACGTGATTACACCTCAAAAAGATGCAATGGAAGAAATGTACGATGAAGTTGTACAATCCTCCCAGAAAGTTGCCGATAATGTACAGGCGATTGACGATCAGTTTACCGGAACCCTGAATTCCGTGGAAAATGTAGGCGCTCTGGCTGACAGACTGGAAGAGTTAAATAATGTTGAAGATAGAACAGCTGTCCAGAAACAGGAAATGGCATCCATCGTGGACAAACTGTCACAGTCCATTCCAGAACTGGCTGGTGCTTATGATGATGAAAATGATAAACTGAGTGTAACTAATGATGAGCTGGAAAAACTGGTAGAAAACTATCAGCAAACAGCAATCCAACAGGCGGTAATTGCAGCCACACAGGATTTAATCAATGAGTCTTTAGCGGCACAGGTCCAGCTGGATAAAGCACAGGAACAGAAAAAAAACACTGAAGATAGAATGGAACTCTTGGAAAAAGAGAGAGAATTAATTGTAAAGCTCCAAGAGGAAAGACAGAAGGCCAGTGTAGATCCAAGCTATCAAGTTGATATTGATTTTCCAACAGAGAAAACAAAACTTTATACAGAGGCATTGGAAAAAGGTGCAATAACACAGGATGAATTTAATTATGCTATGGAACATCTAAGCGATAGTAGCAGCGAATTGGATTCACGTTTAGATGTTATTGATGGAAGAACAGTAGCATATGGTGATGCAACTGGAATAGCAGCTACGAGCATAGCTGATTGTGCAGAGAAAATGGAAGGATATTCTCAAGCAATTGAGGAAAATCAAAAAACAATTGATAAATGCTCGGAAGAACAGGAAAGATATGCCAAAAGTGCAGAAAACATTACAAAAGTAAAAAAGGATAATACTGAATCAATAGAAGACAATACAAAGGCACAAGAAGATAATGCTGATGCAATCCAAGCAACCGGCTTGGCGGCAGCAGGAGCTGGCACAGCCCTGGAAGGGTTCAACAAAACTATGGAACGCTCCCAGGAAGCCGCGGATGCTGCTAAGACTGCCATGCGTCAGATCCTGGACGAATACAATTCCACCATGGATTCTATCAAAGCTGATTTGCAGGATAAAATCAGTTTTGCAGATAAATTCGATGGTGGGGATGATATCACCACAGAACAGATGAACGAAAACCTGCAGTCCTGGGTTGATGGAATCCAGAACTATCAGCAGAATCTCCAGCGCATTAAAGAAGCCACAGATGAGAGCGGACAAGCGATCTTTTCCGCAGAGTTTATCCAGGCAATCCAGGAGCAAGGAACTGATGCAGCTAATATGCTCCAGCATATGGTATGGACCTTGGACAACCAGGGAGAATACGGTGTTGAACAGCTGAAAGGTATCTCCAAGAAGTGGACTGATGCCATGGACATTTCTGAGGATACAGCAACGGTGATGGCGGCAAACAAGACCGCTTATGAGTTGGCAGTGGGAGAGATTGGATCCACAGATTATGATTTTTCTGATCTGCGCGAGTCCATTGACAATGCCGTTGCTTCGGCGGTAGAAGGCTGGGCTGAGCTTCCGGCAGCCACACAGGAATCTCTCATGCAGACTGTCCAGATGGCGCAGGAATGTGGTGTACAGATCCCAGAGGGACTTGCAGATGGAATTGCAAGCGGTGAGATAACCCCTCAGCAGGCAATAGATCAGCTGAACGGAACTATTGAAGGAACAATCCAGGGCGTGGCAGAAATTGCCAATAAAGCGGGTATCCAGATTCCGGAAGAAATCCAGGCAGGAATTAATGCCGGTGGTACTCAGGCAGTATCCGCTATGCAGGAGCTTCTGGCACTGATCCAGCAGCAGGCAGCAGATGCACAGTCTGCAGGTGAAGATGTTGGTACTGCTGTAGGAGAAGGAACCCAGAATTCAATTAAAGATCAGCAGTCTGGCGTTGAACAGGCTGGTGGCGAGATGGCGTCCGCCGGAGCGAAGGCGGCCGAAGAGAAAAAAGGCGAATATGAGAAAGCCGGAACAGTAGCCGCTCAGCAGTATCAGACTGGTATAAATTCTGGAAAAAGTGGCGCGATCAGCGCTTCCGGAACAATGGCGAGTCAGGCAGCGGCCGCAGTTCGAACCTATCAGAATAGCTTTTACACTGCAGGATACAACGCGGCTGCTGGTGTAGCGCAAGGTATATCAGCAGGCCAGTCCCAGGTCATCAGCGCTTCAATAAGAATGATCAATGCAGGTATTGCCGCAGCCAAGGCAGCAGCAGAGATCCATTCTCCATCAAAGAAATTTGAGAAAGAAGTCGGCTATCAGTTACCTGCAGGTACTGCATCTGGTATAACTAAAAACACAAAGGTAGCAACTGCAGCCGCTGGAAAAATGTCAAAGGCTGTGTTGAAAAACGCCACCAGCTGGCTTAAGCAATACAATAAGAGCCATGAAGTTTCTCTGGACAATGAAAAATGGTACTGGCAGCAGATACGTGATACAGCTGTGAAAGGATCCACAGCCTATAAACAGGCAACCTCTCAGCTTAATAAGCTTGACAGCAGTTCCACGATCAGCAAGGCACTGAGCAGCAGTATAAAGAACAATTTTGGCGTATCCAAAGAAAAAGTTACCGGATCCGGAGATAATCAAAAGAAAACTACTAAGGACGCAGAAACTTATAATTCTGAAGTCCTCAGTGCTGCTGAAAAACGGCTGGAAAAGTACAAGACATTACATGCTGCCTCTTTAGCCCAGGAGAAAAATTACTGGACCACCGTTCGAAAGAATTTAAAGAGCGGAACTGATGCCTGGTATGAAGCAACACAGAAGATCCAGGAACTGGACACTCAGATCTACGAGGAAAAGCAGGAGAAGCAGGAAGAGGTAGCCAAAGCCAGAGAGGAAGCTGCAAAGACCCAGGCTTCAGTACAGAAATCCCTTCTGGAGACCTACCAGACCTATTATTCCATGTCCGCCAGGGCAGAGATGGAATATTGGGATATTGCCAGAAAACAGTTCACAGCCGGCACGGATGAGCGCATAGAAGCAGATAAAAAGTACTTGGAAGCAAAAGAAGATTACGAAAAAGAACAGCTGCAGCTTGATGAAGATTACAATGATAAGCGGGAAAAGCTTGAAAAAGAACTAAATGAGACCATACAGGATCTGGAAGAAAAAAGGGACAGTGCCATAGCTGATCGGAAGAAAGACATCCTTTCATCCATGAATAACTATGATGCCTGGGATGCTTCCGGATATACTGCAGATCGTCTGATTTACAATATGAATACCCAGGTTGAGGGACTGAAACTGTGGGAAACCCAGTTGCAGGAACTGAGCGGAAAGGGACTTTCAGAGGGGCTGCTGCAGGAACTGAAAGATGCAGGACCAGAAGCAGCCGCCAATATTTACAGCCTGAATCAGATGACTGCAGAGCAGCTGGATGAATTTAACAAGCTTTGGGAAGAAAAGCAGGAGATAGCAGACCGACAGGCAAAAAAAGATACACAGGCTACGCGGGATGCTATTGACCAGCAGATAAGTGACACCAAGAAAGACTATAAGAAGCAGCTGGATGATCTGGCAGCTGAAAATGCTTCGGCTGTTGCGAAACTAAATGAGGGACTATCTACCGGCTTGCAGTCCCTGGTGGAACAGGCTGGCCAGATTGGTGAGGATATTGTAGGTAACCTGATCGCTGGCATTCAGAAAGCTGGCACAGGTGGAACTTTGCTTGACGTAAATGTAACTCCGAATGGCAGCACTGCATCTGGCACGGCCTCTTCTGGATCCGGTGGAACAGATACATCCAGCACTGCTTCTTCAAGCTCAGCTTCCTCTGGGACAACATCTGAAATTGCGCCCGCGCAAAAAGCAGAGCTGGAGGCCGTGACCGCAGGTGTAGCGGAAGAACCGGCAGAAATTACAGAAGTACAAAAGCTGATCAATGCAAGTAAAGCCCATAAGAAATCAGTATCAGATGCTGAGAAAAAGAAGCATTCGGATCTGTGGCAGTACATTGTTAAGAACTACGGCCGGAGCGTCAACGATTCCACAGTTAAAAAGATTGCGGATGCTCTTAGCGTGGAAGCCGACAAAAAGCCTACATCAGCGCAGAAAAAAGCAATTCTGGCCGCTATGAAAAAGAACGGCCTGAAGACCGGTACTCAAAACGTCATAGAGGATCAGCTGGCGTGGTTATTTGAAAATAACGCCCAGGAATATGTTCTCCGTAAGTCCGATGGCGCGATCATGCAGAACATGCTCACCGGGGACAAGGTAATTAACCCACAGGGAGCAGAAAACCTTTATAATTTTGCCATGAATCCGGATCAGTTCCTGGAATCCAGATCTTCCCTGGAGGTAGGAGCGGCTGGAGTCGAGAAACTTAACCGTTTGATTCAGCAGCAGTCAGAGCACCAGGCGAAGTTATCAGGAAGCTATCGAAGTGATAACTCCGAAATACTGAGCAAAATGGATTCCATGATGAGTACGATGGAGTCCATGATGGAGAACATGGCAAGCTCCATGAAGAACTTAAAAGTATTCATGGATAAAGATAAGCTGGTCGGAGAACTCAGGGAAGACATGAACATAAAAAATGAAATGGCAGCCACAAGATACACAAGGGGGCGTCTGAGATGAATATAAATGGCTGGGACATATCCGGAGCACAGGCCAAACAGTGGAACGTGACTCCGGGATTTTCCGATATTGAAAATGAAAGCGAATGGCAGAGGGGAAGCCCACTGCCGTTTTTCATTAATGGATCAATCGGGTGGAAGACAATACGGATCACCTTCCTGGTATACGGCTCTGATCGAAATGAGATCTTGCAGAATTGCAGCACCCTGCTTTCCCATATGATGTCCGAGTCGGTCACCTTGGAACTGGATAAGTTCGATCACAAGTTTTGCGGGTTTATGAGCAAGCATGATTTTACAGAAAACCCGCTTGCCCGTCTGAAGGTGACATCCAACAGGCTGAGCAAGCTCACCGTTGATTTTTCCTGCTATGAGTTTGCTGAACAGCCAAACGGTTCACCGTTTTCGGAGTCCGCTTCCGGGATGCTGGAGACAGTAGTTACAAATCCTGGGAACATCCGGACGCCTTGTATGGTAGAGATTACGCCAAAGGTGGGAATGGAACAGCTGACAATAACTGGAATAAACCGAAATCTAGATACAGGAGAAAACCTTCGGGTGGTAATAAGAAGCCTTACTGCTAACAGTACTGTGATTTTAGACGGAGAAAGTGGGAAGATTACAGAAAATGGGGCTAACAAAGCAGCAGATGTTGATATTTGGAGCCTGCCGATCCTTTTACCAGGGGAAACAAGGATTACCTTAGACAGCACATGGACAGACATGACTGTGAAATATAGACCAAGATTTATGTAGGAGGAAAAAACATGACAAACCAGGAAATGTTAAACGCTTATAACGGATTAAAACTTTTTCAGGAAAAAGAAGCACAGATTTATAAAGAAGATGGAAAGAAAATTTTATCTGGAAAGATAAAACTGAGCTATGCCATTAATAAAAACACGAACTTATTGCTTAACGCATTAAAACCTTATGAAGATACCCGTAAGGAGTTAATGGAAGAATACCGGGATCTTGAACAGGAGGAAAAGGCAATTGAAGAGGAAAAAAAGCGAGCTGAACAGGAAAAGAGAGCCCCCGGAAATGTGGATATCATTCTTAAAGAAGGAAAAAGTGTAAAAGAGCTCAACCAAAAGATTCAGGAACTTCTGGGACTGGAAATGGATTTTGAGGTGCATAAGGTATCCCTGGAAGAATTTGATGGGCTTGATATTGGAAGTTGGGAATTAGGCATTTTTATGTTTATGATTGAAGACTAAACGGAGGCGGCCCTATGCTTAAGATATATGATACGAACCACAATGCCATAGGGCATATTGTCAAATACAAGGATCTGAAGGTTGCGAGCGACGTTACAACTGGCGATCAGACTCTTTCTTTTACATACATGGCAAGACATCATGAAATCTGTGAAGAGTATTATATTGAGACTCAGGATGCTGAGTATGTAGTAAAAGAAAAGAGTGTAAGCACAGATGGATTCCTCTCCTTTGTTGCGGTACTGAACCTGGAAGAACTGGAGGCGAAGCCCTGGAGCTCCTTTGGCATTACGGATTCCACAATAGAAGATGCGGCCAAGCTTGCTCTGGCTGGATCCGGCTGGACGGTTGGCGAATGTACCGTAACCAAGAAAAGAAATGCAGGGATATTGCAGACAAATACGCTTGGAGTAATTCAGAAGCTGTGTACTGCATTTATGTGTGAAGTCGTTTATGATACCAAGAAAAAGACAGTATCCTTTTACGATCAGGTTGGCCAGGATAAAGGGAACTTTTTCCTCACAGGGCTTAACCTGAAACGGTTACAGAGGAAGGGCAGCACCTACGACTATTATACGAGAATTATCCCTATTGGCCAGGACGGGCTTACCATCGAGTCCGTGAACGATGGGAAGAATTACCTGGAAAATTACCAGTACACGAATAAGGTGAAGACCTACATCTGGAAAGACGAATCTTATACAGATGCTGCAGCCATGAAAGAGGATGCAGAAGCGAGGCTGAAAGATCTGTCAAAGCCGGAAGTATCATACAGTGCTGATATTATTGATCTGGCCAAACAAAGAGCCGGATACGATGATTTTTCTTTTTCCCTGGGAGATACAATCACCCTGATCGATGCCGCCACCGGGATCCGGGAAAAGCAGCGGATCATCAAGCTTACACAATATCCACAGGACCATACCAAAGATGAGTGCGAACTGGCCAATAAGCTTCCCTCATTCGAAGAGGCCAGGGAGAAGCTCCAGGCTGCCCAGGAAATTATTAACACCGTAATCAGTGATGATGGACGGTACACGGGGACTATCAATGTATCGGATATTTTGCATTTTGACGATGGTGTATATGGCAGCAGTGCGGTGGGAAATCTGCAGGGGTTGTACAATACTCTGGACGGGAGCTTATCAGAACTGAAACTGGCGGTAGGACAGATCGAGTCAAACTATATCAAGACAGAAGAGGCTGATATTAAGTTTGCCACCATTGAAAGTCTGAAAGCACTTGAGGCAGAAACTACCAGCATTAAGTCTAAATACGCGGAATTTGAGAGTACCGTTACGGATGAACTGGCGGCTAACAAAGCGTTAATCAATGAGCTGGATGTAAAAAAGATTAACGCCGCAGACGCTGATTTGAAATACGCAAGCATTGATTTCTCCAATATTGGCATAGCGGCTATGAAGAAATTCTATTCAGAATCTGGCTTGATTAAGAATGTAGTGGTCGGCGACCAGACTATTACTGGCGAATTGGTCGGTGTAACTATCAAAGGTGATCTGATCGAGGGTAACACCATCAAGGCAGATAAGCTGGTCATTAAGGGGGAAGATGGCCTTTACTACAAGCTTAATACCAACGGATCAGGAGTAACTTCGGAGCAGACTGACTATAACAGTTTGAACGGTACTGTTATCCAGGCCAAGAGTATCACAGCAGATAAAGTGGCGGTGACCGACTTGGTAGCTTTTGGTGCTGACATCGGTGGAAACCATATCGGACACGACTGCATATATTCCGGAGCTAAGACTTCTGCGCTCAATACCACCAGAGGATTCTATCTCGGCTCAGATGGCCAGGTAGGATTTGGCGATTCGAATGAGTATATTCAGTTCTATAAAGGCGATGACGGGAACTTTCACCTGAGAATTAGTGCTGGCGATATTTTGTTTGGTAAGAGTAAGAAGACTGTAGAGAGCGCAATTACTGAGATCGACACTAAGGTTAATAACGTTAAGTCCATTGTTGGAAACACATACACTTACCAGGTTGGTACTAGCATGACAGATGTTCCTACAGGGGAATGGCTAACTTCAATGCCTAACGTACCACAGGGACAGTATCTCTGGACAAAAGAGACCACCTTATATTCAGACGCAACCACCTCCGTAGGCTATATCGCTACCAGGATGGGTGTTGATGGTGCTGGTGGAGCTACCGGACCGGCTGGACCACAGGGACCCCAAGGTGAAAAAGGAGAGAAAGGTGATACTGGAGAGCAAGGACCCCAGGGTGATACCGGCGCAACAGGTCCACAGGGACCTCAAGGTAACCAAGGAATACAAGGTGTGAAAGGTGATACTGGTGCGACTGGACCACAAGGCCCCCAAGGTAACCAAGGAATACAAGGAGTAAAGGGTGATATGGGTGCCACTGGCCCAATCGGACCACAAGGACCCCAGGGTAACCAGGGGCCGACCGGACCTCAGGGACCAACTGGTGCCACGGGACCGACCGGTGCCACTGGTGCTACGGGGCCTCAAGGTCCTAAAGGCGATGGACTTGACGTCAAAGACACTAGAAGCACAAATCAAACGCCGCTTTGGTATATACAAAATTTCCCGATGACCACAGTAAATGAGTTGAAATTAGCAAATACGATTGGTCTAACTGGTGAAAACTTCTGTCTTTTAATAACATGCGTGCCATGGCGAGATGCTTCCGGCGGATATCCTAAGCAGACTGCAAAGATTGATGGTCGTGAATTATGGCGAATCGGTATTAGTGATACGCAATGGAGTACATGGAATGACGCATACACCCTTGCAAATTCTGTTGATATGGGTATAGCCGCTTGGTGTTATAACAACGATCGTACTTATATTAATGGCGGACGATTGTACGCTGGTTCGGTTACCGCTGTTCAAATGGCTGCTAATTCTATAACAACTGAAAAAATTGCGGCTGGTTCGGTTACCGCTGATAAAATTGACGTTGTCAGTTTGTTTGCAAAAGACATCGAGGCATCCGGTTCTATATCTGGTGTTAAAATAGTTGCTAGAGAGATTACTGCAAATCAGTCATACTCTATATTTAACGGCACAAACAGTCAGAAAATCTTATATTTTGATGGATCGTCTATCAAATTAGGAAAAATGGGAACTGGAACATCTATACAAGGTGGCGCCGGATTCGAGTTTTTTGATAAGACGGTCACGATGTATGGTGATCTGAGTTTATACAGTGGCGATATTACCACTCCTGGCAATGTGCAGGGAAAAACAATAACTGCGACTGCAGACATGAATACTAATACCATATATGCATCTAATTGGTTTAGATCGCGCGGTACTACAGGATGGTATAGTGAGGATTATGGTGGTGGCTGGTATATGACGGATTCCGATTGGATTCGGGCATATAACGGAAAAGGTATAACCACCAATGGCAATATGTCCATTGGTGGTTATATTCAGAGTAACAACATAATAAATACAACATATGAGTATCAGTCCAATAGAGGTTCGGTAGACTGGAGATTTGGTGCGGCAATAGGTACAGGTGATGAAAATTTCTTTAGCTTTTATAAAGCTAACAATGGAATGATTCCACTGGCAATTGATGGAAATTTAGGAAACATTTACGTTGGGTTCAATGCGGGAGGTTCAGGTTCGAAGACTGCTGTAGGAGTTTATCTTGGCGCTGAAGTGGCTGGAAGTAGAGCTTTTATCTATCACGGAGATTCATACGCTGGGTCAATTTGGATTCAAACCAGACTTGATGGTTCATGGAAATGGTTTAGTCTCGGAAGAGCATGTAGTGCAGCTCTTTCTGATATTCGACTAAAAGACGATATAAGAGACACCGAAGTACAAGACGCAACAAAAGTTATTGAAGCAATGCAAATTCGTTCTTTTGAAAGAAAAGATTCTCATAAAAAATACAAGATTGGCTTTATAGCAGACGAACTCGAACAGCTTGATCCTAACCTTGTCGATGGTGGCGGAGAAGTTGATGGACACCCATATTATAAATTTGTCAACAACTTGCAGATGCTCGCGTATGTTGTGAAGTCAATGCAAGAACTCAATCAAAGAGTAAGTGAATTGGAAAAAGAAAACGAAAAACTCAAAAGAAAACTTAACTTAAACTAGGAGGATTAACATTATGGCATTAACAACATCAAAGAGTATCAATTTATCAGGACAGTCTGTAATCAACAGGGTAACAGTGGAGACTTACACAGCGTCTCTCAGCGAAACAAATCCAGAGAACATGTATATTCAGCAGTCCACCACAAACCAGGAGTTACGGAAAGCAAATCGCACGCAGTGTCGGAAAGACCGTGATGATTTCGAGGAACTCGCGTACGCGATGCAGGATGAAATGATTGCAAACAAAGGACAGGGTGATGTTTCAGAAAAGTGACAGGAGAAAAATATGGAGATTAGAGCGAGACCGTAACCGGTCTTATTTTTTTACAAAATTGCGCCAGTCAGGTGCTGAGGAAAGGATATATATGGAGGTTTTACAATTCATGCAGGCACACTGGGTTGAATGGCTTTTTGCAATTATCACGGCATTGCTTGGAACTGGCTACAAAAATATTTCTACCAGATTAAAAGCAGAGCAGAAAAAGAACAATGCTATTGCAGATGGGGTACAGTCTCTTTTAAGAGAGAGCATTGTAAATAACTACAATAAATATACGGATAGAGAGTATTGTCCGATATACGCAAAAGAGTCAATCAAAAAGGTTTACAGTGCATATCATAATCTAGGTGGAAACGATGTTGCAACAGAACTATATAATAAGATCCTGGTTATGCCAGAGGAGAAAAAGGAGAATAATCATGAACATTAATTTTTTATTTGACTACATTAATCCAATTATCTTAGGAATCTGCCTTATGGTGGGATTCGTATTAAAAACAGCATTTGATAAATTTCCAAATAAGTACATACCGCTTTCTGCGTTATGTATGGGAACTATTATTTCCATTCTGATCAACTTTTCGTCTGGAATTAACGCAGAAGTAATCCTGGGCGGCATGATCAGCGGCCTTGCATCCACAGGATTGTATGAGATGCTTAGAAATTTACTTAACAAAGATGGTAAAAAAGACGAGGGCGAGTGATCGCCCTCCTTTTTGAAAAGGAGAATTTCAACATGAAATATTTTAGCTGTGTAGGTCACGCGAACTATGGCGGTGGCGTCATCTCATCTGCAGATGGCACCAGCAAGGGTGGTGTGAACGAATATAAATATAACAAGGAACTGGCACCCTATGTGTGCAAATGGCTTAAGGCAGCAGGCCATGAGGCAACCCTGTGCATTGCTCCGGAAGGTCAGCTGCATTCCCTGAATGATGAAATCAAGTATTTCATTGAAGAAGAGCATAAACAGAACTATGATCTGTCCGTCCAGCTTCATCTGAATGCCTTTAATGGAGAGGCATATGGCTGTGAAGCGTACTGCTACAATGCAAATGGACTTCCGGAAGCCCAACGGATCAGCGCGAAGCTTGGCACTGTCTGGCATGACAGAGGAGCTGAAGAACGTCCAGGTTTGTACTGGACCAGAAAGACCAAGGCAAAAGCTGTCCTGGTAGAATCTTTCTTCTGTGATAACAAGGACGATTATGCCAAAGCGAAAAAACTTGGTATGGATGCGCACGGCAAACTGATCGCAGAGGGAATCATCGGGAAGGATATTGTAGCCAAACCAAAAGCAAAGTATTACATTCAGGCCGGTGTATATAGTATTAAGGCCAACGCACAAGCTATGGTAAAAGAACTGAAAGCGAAGGGATTTTCCGCTTCTGTCAGAAAAGTGTCAGGTCCGGCCCTGTACAGAGTTGAGGTTGGAAGATACAATACTAAGAAGGTTGCCAATAAGGCGGTAAAGAAGCTGAAGGCAGCTGGATTCCAGGTAGTGGTGAAGAGCCTGTAATGTCGAAATCCGTCGTACTATCTCGCACGATAATAAGTGACAGATGAGGTAGAATCTGGTACATTAAATATATCCCTCAAATAAGAAAAAGTCCTTACAATCATGCAGCTGCCCGCAGAAGAGTGAGGGCTTTTCTTCTTATATAAAATAACATGGTTGAAGCTGTATAGAATAATACAGAAATGAATACGTAACATACTGGTAGCTAACAAAAATCGCGAAAACCCATTAAAATAAGGGGTTACAGTTTCTGTAGAGGAAGCTGCAGAGGCAGGAAAGTTCTAATCAAACCTTTTTAATTAAAGAGTCA
>ENA-UAPO01000755-UAPO01000755.1-human-gut-metagenome-genome-assembly--contig:-NODE-755-length-13516-cov-14.568977_pt1 | contig 13516 bp, 15 predicted proteins | sample MGYA00243481_ERZ654579 | MGnify/ENA primary metagenome ERZ654579 (study PRJEB26926, sample SAMN06164546) | human gut metagenome | biome: ENVO:00009003; feature: ENVO:2100002; material: ENVO:00002003... | reverse complement strand
TATGCCCTCAAAACAGTGATAAACAGCAGAAAATCAAGGTTTTCGGACGGTCTGGGGGGCAATCTTGCTGATTTGACTCCGAATATCGGAAATAATATTTCTCTTCTTTTGCTCTATGCTGTTTTTGGAGTAGGGTTTCCACTGGTGTTTATGTGGGGATTTAGAATAGTAAAAACGTTGTTTGAAATTAAAAATAGAATCAGATGATATATACAGTTTGGAATAATAAGGGTGGAACGGGCAAAACGAGTTTGTCTTTCCAAATAATTACCGAATATGCTCAAAAAAATGCAGATAAGCATATTCTAGTGATTGATTTATGTCCACAAGCTAACTTGTCCGAGTTACTTCTTGGAGGTTTAATTGGAAATGGTGGTGAGAATTTATCTCACTTGTCTAAAGATGAGTTGCGACGGACTGTTGGCGGTTATTTTGATTGTAGAATACAATCGACATTTAATGCCGTCAAGTTTTCTCCAGAGGATTTTCTTTGCCTGCCATCTCAATATAATGATAAAATTCCATCAAATGTAGAGTTATTGGCAGGTGATAGATTGGTTGAAATTCAAGCTACAGCTTTATCTGCTTTGGCTAATACTCAGTTGCCAGGAGTTGATGCTCGATTAGCTGTGACAAGTTGGATAAAAGAGTTTATTGCAGAAACTAATGAAAAGTATGATACAATTTTTATAGATACTAATCCAAGTTTTGCTATACATACTCAGATGGGTATTTATGCAGCAGATCGTTTATTGGTGCCTATTATGGCAGATGATTCTTCTCGTAGGGCTATTATAAATTTGTTTACTTTGGTTTATGGCTTGAACTTGCCTGACCCAATTTATGAAAATTACCAATTTGCTAAATTATTAAGCAAAAGAGGTGATGTCCCTCAGATTCATTTGGTAATAAGAAATCGTATTACTCAGTATATGGGAGAAGCGTCAGCTTATGGTACAGTACTTAATACTATACGAGATGAAGTGCAGGCGATGCTAAATAAAAATCCTAATCTTTTTACTTTTGGCAAACTTGATGACGGTATGATTTCTGTTAAAGATTTTGGTACAACTGGAGTCGTTGCTTTTGCAGAAGGTAAGCCTTTCTCACAGTTGGAAACTGGCAATCACAATCTTGAAGGTCGTATTACGCGTATAAATGCTGCAATGCTTACACCTTGTATAGAAATAATTGATGAAATTGTTTCGAAAATCGATTAATCTTTAAATTATGGCAAAACCAAGAGTTTTTATTAGTTCTACATTTTATGATTTGAAGCAAATCAGAGTGGACTTGGACAATTTCATCATGAGTTTGGGCTATGATGTTGTAAGAAACGAGGAAGGTGAGATTCCTTATGGTACAAATTCCAAGTTAGAGGATTATTGCTATAAGGAGATTTCTACAGTAGATATTGTTGTGGCTATCATTGGAGGTCGCTTTGGTACGGCATCAGATGTAAACCAAAAATATTCAATATCTAATGAAGAAATTAAAACAGCAATAGAGCACAATAAACAAGTCTATGTCTTTATAGATAGAGATGTAAATGCTGAATTTCAGACTTATCTAAAAAACAAGGAAAAAGATATTGACATAGAATACTCTCATGTAGATGATAAGAGAATCTTTCAGTTTATAGAAGAGATAAAAGGGCTGAAACGAAACAACATTATTCATCCATTTTATTCTTCTGGAGAAATTATCTCTTTTTTGAGAGAACAATGGGCTGGATTGTTGCAGCATTATCTTCAAGAGCAAGCTAAATTTTCTGAAACGGATACTCTGCGTGATTTGAAAGAGACACTAGGACTTGCAAAGAATTTGACAGAGTTGTTGGTAAGTGCGAATGAAGACCAGAACAAAAATATCTCAGAAATTGTGTTCGCTAGTCATCCTGTTTTTACAGAATTAAGAAAAGCTATGGGATGGAAATATCCTATTATATTTCACAATCTTACCGAGTTGCGCTTTATGTTGGAACCTTGGGGGTATGTTTATCCGCAGAAAACCGTAAAAGAGCATTATTTTACTTTTGCGAATTCTAGGGCAGGCTGGGATATATTAGTACATCAAGTTATCTTTGATAAGGATGGTAAGTTATTGTCTGCATTCCCACCTATGTCAGATGCTTTAGTACTCAAAGAAAAACATGTTGATATTGCAGACGACTTACCTTTTTAAGAAATGGCTATGATAATTACTGCATCAATCGTGACCTATAAGACAGATCACGATGAATTAAAGAAGTGTATAGATTCTATGCGCAAGAATGGTATTGCACCTATTTATATAAGTGACAATTCGCCTAGTGATGAACTTCGAGAATTCTGCTCTCAGTTGGATGGAGTGGAGTATATCTTTAATAATGCCAACATAGGATATGGACCTGGACATAATGTGGCTATTAAAAAGGCACAGGAGATTCATGCCAACTATCATCTGGTGATAAACTCGGATGTGTATTTTGATGAGGGCGTTATAGCAAAGATAACTGAGTATATGGAGGCAAATGAGGATGTTGCTCAGCTTCAGCCGATGCTTCGCTATCCTGATGGTCGCCTACAGTTGACAACTCGTTTGTTGCCAACTCCATTTGATCTTATCTTCCGCAGATTTATGCCAAAGAAGATGGGAGAAAAGATGAACTATCGTTATACCTTGGAGTTTTGGGATCACAAGACTCCTGCAAACATACCATATCATCAGGGAAGTTTCATGTTCTTCCGCTTGTCTGCATTCGACAAGGTGGGATTGTTTGATGAGCGATACTTTATGTATCCTGAGGACATTGATATTACCCGAAGAATGCATAAGTATTATCGCACAATGTATTGGCCAATGGTGTCGGTGGTGCATGCTCATAGGGCTGCATCTTATAAGAGTAAGAAAATGCTGAAGATTCATATGGAGAATATGGTGAAGTACTTCAATAAATGGGGCTGGTTCTTTGATAAGGAACGTTCTGAATGGAACAAGAAACTCTTGAAGGAACTTGGCTATAAGAAATAATTTTGTTTGTGTAAATTTGAAAATCTAGTATGAACTATATTATCACTGGCGGTACCGGCTTCATCGGTACCCATCTTACAAATTTGATTAAGGAGCGTTATCCTAACGCTCAAGTATATAACCTCGACATCGTGAAGCCTGGTACTCCTAATCCGGTAGTAAAGGATTACAAGCCTGCTTTGCGTGATGGTCAGAAGTTGCAGTCTACTTTCATCGAATATGATATCCGCAAGCCTATCGAGAACTTGCCATTTACTCCTACAGAGGATGATGTTATCTTCAACTTTGCCGCTGTGCATCGTACTCCTGGTCATGAAGATCATGAGTATTTCGAGACGAATATCCGTGGTGCTGAGAATGTAGTGGCGTTTGCAGAGAAGTGGAATATCAAGAAGATTGTGTTTACTTCAAGTATTGCACCATACGGAGCTGCAGAGGAGCTGAAGAAGGAGACAACTTTGCCAACTCCTAATACTGCATACGGTATCTCTAAGTTGGTGGCAGAGAAGATTCATGAGAAGTGGCAGAATGGTGATGCTGCTCATCGCCAGCTCACTATCGTTCGCCCTGGTGTGGTATTCGGAAAGGGTGAGAATGGTAACTTCACCAGATTGTATTGGGCTATCCGTGGTCATAAGTTTGCTTATCCAGGTAGAAAGGATACTATCAAGGCTTGTATCTATGTAAAGGAATTGGTTCGCTTCATGCTATGGAAGGTGGAAGAAGGGGTGAACACGAATAACTCGAATAACACGGATAGGGCAGACGTGAAGTCTGCTAAGGGCGTGGAGATTTATAACTGTTGCTTTGAGCCTGCTTATACCATCCAGCATATCGTTGAGGCTATGAAGAAGGTAACTGGATTGACTCAGTTTGTGCCTGATATTCCTAACTGGGTTATCATGCCTATGGCAAGAGCTGCCATGCTTCTTGGTTCGCCAATGGGTATCTGTCCTGCGAGAGTGAAGAAACTCCAGATTTCTACTAATATCAGTGGTGAGAAGTTGAAGAACTGCGGTTATCAGTTTAAGTGGAGCTTTGAGGAAGCGCTGGCTGACTGGTTCGAGGATAATGATAGGAAATATCTGAAATAAGGATATTGAAAACTATATCTTACCTTTTCCTTCTGCTCAGCAGAAAGGAAGGCGAGGATATGGACCTCATTACTTATGTAACAGACAGAAAGGGTCACGATATGCGTTACGCTATTGACTCTAGAAAGCTACAGAAGGAACTCGGTTGGGAGCCATCTCTCCAGTTTGAGGAGGGTATCGAAGAAACGGTAAAATTGTTTCTCGAGAATCAGGAATGGATGGAACATGTTACTTCTGGGGAGTATCAGAAGTATTATGAGGAGATGTATTGTTGATGCCCCACCTGTCCCTCCCCAGCGGGAGGGTCCTTACCCTATACCCAAGCCCTAAATCCCTACCATAGGGATTAGGGATGTAACCGCCCTCCGGTGCTCGGAACCGCTACGCTCTAAGGTTGGCGGACCATCAAAGGTCTTCGCCATGGTTTTGCGGGCTGGGACCGCCTGGCTGTTGCGGGGGGAGACCTGATGCTGCATCAAAGCCCTCGCCATGTTGTGCGGGATGGGACCGCCTGGGGAATAGCTGTTTATAGTTTACTGTTAATAGTTTATAGTTTACAATTGATTTTGTGGTTATTTGCAGATAACTTGCAGATTTCTCGTGATTCTCTTGGTGGTTTCGAGAAAAAAGCGTAATTTTGGCGGCAGAAGGTGTTAGATATAGAAGGTATTGATTATGAGAAATATGAATAGAATGTCGGCGGAAGATATCGCTAAACTTGGATGAATTAAGTAAAGCTGAGAAAGAAGAGTTGGATGCCGCTATTGATAAATACAAGAATGTGGATACAAAGACTTTGTCTGAGTTATCTCATGATTCTGCTTGGTATGAGGCATGGGATAAGAATCATAATGCTGTCATGACCTCTCTGAATATTGCAAAAGCAGGTGATGCTTCTAATGAGTTTTTAGAGTATCTTCGGAACAGGAATTAGCGCTATAATCGTTTCAGAATGTTAAAAAAGAACGTTTTGTTGCTTAAAGATTTGCTTTTTCCAAGAGAAATCTTTATTTTTGCTTTAAAATGGAATTGTTATGAGCAAATATAGATTTAACATAAGCGATTATCATGCCATAGAAAATGCTGATATTCTGGTAGATGGAATAACAGTTTTGGCTGGACCTAATGGAAGTGGCAAAAGTACCATTTCCAAATGGTTGTATTATATGGTGGATGTTGCCACTAGATTCGATGAGTATGTAGGCAAGGGTGTAAATGATGAATTCAAACATAGTTTGCAGATTCTTGCACGTGCTATTCGAGAAATATGGGGGTATCGCAGTAGTAGAAGTGAAATCTTGACGTTATCGACCAATATTGATGCTTTGAAAAAAGAAATTAATGTTGGAGCCGCTGTTGATGAGGTGGCTGAAAAATATAATTCTATAGTAGCCGAGTTTACAGAACAGGTAAGACCTGAGTTTCTTTCGGATGATGTATTTGTCTTAAGAAAGGTGAGGGTTATAAACTATTTAAAGCAATTAATTGAGGATTCTGATAACATTGAAACATTTGATAATTTTGAGAAGAAAATGTTTCAACAGACCGATAAGATGCTTGAAGATTGGGAAAAGCGACTTAGTATGCGCTCTATAAAAGACGTATATAGCTTTATTGAGGAGTATCTTCGTGAAGATGATGTAGCTCCTGAGTCGATGCAACTCTGGGAGGATGATGTCAATATAATCTCTGAGGAGAGTCTGGGTTCATTGTTTAACATAGAACGAGCTATTTATATTGATACTCCTATGGCATTGAATGCCAAAAACTTGGCAGACAATGTGTTCTTGCAGCGTCTTCATAGTAACATGACTCATTCTCTAGGTAGGACTTTGGATAAGTCAAAGATGCTTCTCTTGCGTATCGCTCGATTGCTTAATGGTAAAATCTCACAGAGTGATAGTCTTCTAGGCGAGACAGAACTCTATTACGAACGAAAAGATGAGCATCTTAAATTGCCTGTGGAAAAAATAGCTACTGGTATGAAGACTTTTGCTTATCTTTATCAGTTGATCAAGAATGGATATTTGGATGATAAAACTATCTTGATGATTGATGAACCTGAAGTTCATTTGCATCCGCAGTGGATTGTGGAATATGCCAGACTGCTAGTGTTGATACATAAGACATTGGGAACGAAACTGATTTTGGCTAGTCATGATCCTGACTTTATTGCTGCCATCAAGGCCATTGCCAAAAGAGAAGAGGTGTTGGAGGAGACAAACTTCTACATATCTTCCAGCGAAGAGCAAGAATGTTCTTATCGTTATAACTTTAAGTGGTTAGGTAAAGACATTGAGCCTATTTTCGAATCGTTTAACATAGCTTTGGAAAGGATTCAGCAGTATGGCGACACAGATATTTGACAATGATTTTCTTCATACTCATCCTATCTACCAGAATGTGCATTCCACCTTAGTGGATGTCTCGAACAGAGACTATGCTATGGCTCCTTTTGATAAAAGGATTGAATGCTTGGATATGGATGGTTATGAGGCTCACTATATGCAAAATGATGCTAATGATAGTACGATGGATGCTGTGATTGGTATAGCCAATTATGATAATAATCATAAGAGTGGCTCTAGTCTGCTGATGGTGGAATTGAGATTGGGATATCAGTCAGCCAAGAACATAACGGCATTGAGCTTAAATAATAAGGTTAAGCATACGATGACTCTTTTGAATGCAGCTGAATTTCCGATTTCACAGGATGCTGTTTTTATCTTTAAGGCAGATGTTTGTCAGCAAGCCAAACATAAGTTGGATGCTTTAGGTCATTCCAATACTTCTAGAAGAAGATGGATAGTGATGAGCCCCGATATCTTCGGAAAAGCTTATATCGCAAAAGAAGATATTCCGTATGTTCCATTGCATGACTATAAAGCAGTATTGGCAAACTTTTGTCGTTTGATAGATTCGCATCTTTGGGATGAAGTGGAAAAGGAGTTTGAAACTTGGGGAAGCAAAACATATAGCAGAATTTCTTACATAAGCCAAGAGCGTGAATTGCTGGAAGATATGCTGCGTAATGTTTGGATTAAAATTGAATCAGAGAAAGATAAAGTAGACGCAGATACGTGGGATTATATCAGCCTTATCAAGGAGGATTACCCACATATACTTGGTTAGGGGTGCTTTTGCCCCACCTGTCCCTCACCTGCGGTTCTTTTGGGAAGTGTTTGAGTTGTGGGTGATAAGGGCTGATACAAATATGTTTGTATCAATGACTGCATATACCATTGCGTTCTTTTCTTAATCGTCTGACTTCTCTGATTTCTTCATTGATCTCATCAAGCGTGAGCTCTGGGGTTTCACCTCTTTCTGCTGGTTGTCCATACGGACTGTCATTGCTGTCTGTGCCATAAGCCTATAATGTTTAATTGATAATCATTCTGATTGCAAATATACATCATTATGGCGTAAATTGGTGCGATAGTATTAATAATTTAATAAAGATTAATCGTTGAATGAATGATATAACTGCAATTTTCGCTTTTCTGAAGTATTGCCTAGGATATAAGGGGGATATGAGTAGGGTGATTATTGGTATGAACTGGCAGGAGCTATATTCCTTTGCTTCTAAGCAGGCTATACTGGGGCTTTGCTTTGAGGGTATTGAGAGACTGGGGAAGGAGTATCCTGAGGAGTTGAAGCAGAACCCGATAGGGAGGGAACTGCTGATGACTTGGATGGGTAAGGCGCAACAGATTCGCAGGCAGAACATGAAGGTGAATGCTGTGGCAGGTAAGCTCTTCGCTATGCTGAGAGTGGATGGGATGAGGTGTTGCATTCTGAAAGGGCAGGGGAATGCCTTGATGTATCCGAATCCTTATTCACGTACTCCTGGAGATATTGATGTTTGGATTGATGCTAGTAGGGAGAGGATTATGGAATATGCTTCAAAGAAGTTTGAACTGGGGGATGATATCAGACTGCAGCATCTGGAGACTTCCTTGGATGGTGTACCTGTAGAGTTGCATTTCTTTCCTTGCTCCATGAATAATCCTATCTATCATGCCAGGTTGCAGAAATGGTTTCGAAGGAATGCGGATCTGCAATGTTCGCATATTGTGAGGTTGCCCGATGGGGCAGGGGATATTGCTATACCAACGACGGCATTCAATGTGATTTATCAGCTGACGCATCTGTATCACCATTTCTTTGATGAAGGAATTGGAATGAGGCAAATCATTGACTATTTTCTTGTAGTCAATGATTTCTCAAAAAATGTATTTTTGAATAATGATTTTTCGAATCACCCCGTCAATTTTTCGAATCACCCCGTCCCTCTTTCCAAAGAGGGCTCCACTTTCTCCCCAAGCCCCTCTTCAATGGTCTTTACACCCCCTTCGGTTCCCCCGTTTCCGGGGGACAGAAACCTCAGGGGAGAGGGAGGAAACCGCTCCTCCTCGTCGCTCGGAACCGCTTCGCTCTAAGGTTGGCGGGGCATCAAAGCCCTCGCCATGTTGTGCGGGATGGGACCGCCGGGGATAGCAGTTTATAGTTTACAGTTAATAGTTTATAGTTTACGATTGATTTCGTGGTTATTTGCTGATAACTTGCAGATTTCTTGTTAATTGCTTGGTGGTTTCGAGGAAAAAGCGTATATTTGCTGCAAAAAAAAAAGATTATGTATTATATTTGGTTCGATGAAAGTGATAAAGAGGGGGCGTATTACTCCAATTTCTATGGCGGCATTCTCGTAGATTCTAAAAACTACGAGAATGTGTTAGCTATGTCTAAAACTTTTGTTGAAGAGTTTGGTATAACGGAGGAAATCAAATGGCAAAAAGTAAATGAATATTGGTATGAGAAGTATTTGACTCTGGTTGATTTCATCTTTGATTTGTTGGCTCAAGGTTATATCAAAATACGAATTTTTTTTTCGTAATAACCAGTATACGGCTCCCTATTTAACAAGAGAACAAAGACATAAGGCTTATCCTTTGTTATACTATCAATTTATCAAGCATGCTTTTGGTTTCCAATATTCTAATCCTGAGAACAAACCTCAGTACTTAAAAATAATGTTGGATGATATTCCTTTGAAGGGTGAGGATAAGAAGGAGTTTAAGAAATTTATCTATGGACTCAACTATGATAAGGGATTTCAAAAGGCTAATATACATATTCGTGAGTCTGATATTTGTGAAATTGATTCTTCAGAACATCTTATGTTGCAATTTATGGACTTAATCTTGGGATCGATTTGCTTTCGTCTCAATAATAAGCATAAAATCAAGGATGGTACTACCAATCGCAGAGGTAAAAGAACTATTGTCAAGGAAAAGCTTTATAAATATATTAATTCCAAGATACGGGAATTGCATCCAGGATTTAATATTGGGGAAAGTACTGGCATCAGCCAAATTGAGGAAAGATGGACTTTGCCATACAGCCATTGGAGCTTCAAACCAAGTAATTATGTCCGTGATACTTCGAAAGCAAAAAAAATAACTCCTGCGTATCTACACGAGTGAGCTACGACACACGTAGCCTTTCAATACGTCAAGAGTTATTTTTCTACTGCAAAGATAATACAAATATTTATATGTTGCAAATATTCAACTTGATTTTGGGGTAAGTTTAATCAAGATTAACAAAAATCCCTATCTATTAATGTATTTGCATAGTTTTTTGAAGGGAGTTCAAAAAAGATTTTAAAAGCATGTAGGGATTACTTACATACTACCGCAGAACTGGTAAGGAAGCATAATCATTTTGTGTGTTGTAAGAATGTAAAAATTAGATTTAGTCAGGATTAATAGTTGTGCACCATATTAATTAATGCATTTTTTCTCATTCGAGTGGCGACAAGCGCAGAGCGATACTGCGGTGGGGAGCAAATATAATTTTTTTCAAAAAACTGATAGGTGTAACTATTTGTAATATAGTGGGGACGCTGTATTGGTGATATACAAAAAGAGGGAAATCGCCCTACAGTGCTATATTTGCCCCACCTGTCTTCAATAGTCTTTACGACCCTTTCGGTTCCCCTTGTAGGGGACAGAAACCCCTGCGGGAGGGTCCTTACCCTATACCCAAGCCCTAAATCCCTACCATAGGGATTAGGGATGTAACCGCCCTCCGGTGCTCAGAACCGCTACGCTCTAAGGTTGGCGGGGCATCAAAGCCCTGCGCCATGTTGTGCGGGATGGGACCGCCTGCTTATTGAAGCTATAAATTATGCTAAAAAGAGAGGTGTTTATATTGGAAAATGAAAAAATAATATTATATTTGCACCGATTATGGATAAAAATGAGATTTCACTAAGGATAATTGGCAAGAATGGGGATGAGCCTCTTTCTCCTGCCAATTTTGACATCGGGCAGATACGATTCTTGCTCGATGAGGTGGAAAATTTGCTTTATCCTGACAAGAAAAAGCGCAAGGATCGTCCTGTGATTTCATACGAAATGAAGGAGGGTTCTGTTATTAATATTTTTAGAACTTCATTGCAGAATGTATTGATGTTCTCTTCTATGCTTGGGGCGGTTGAGCAGAATAGTGGTTCTATAGATAAACTGGAGGTAAATAGTGCCCAAGCGTTGGAAAATTTGCAAGCGTTTGCTTTGCGTTATAATTATGACATAGAGATTGGTACATCTGATAAGCCAAGACGTGTGTTCAAGATTTCTCCTCTTACTCACTATGTTCGCCGTGAAAATGTCATGGTGGATGTGGAATGCTATTATTATGGAATCTTGACGGATGCTGGTGGCAAGGATAAGGTTAATATTCACCTTGATACCAAAAATGCAGGTACTTTGACGATTCGTACGGATAAAGAGTATTTGGCAGATTACAAGGGGAATCCTTTGTATAAGAAATTTGGTGTAAGAGTACGTGCCAAGAAGAATATTCTAACAGGAGATATTGATAAGTCAACGCTTACTTTGATTGAGTTGTTGGATTATCAACCTCGCTATGACGAGGACTATCTAAAGAGTCTTATCACCAAGGCGACTCCAAAGTGGAAGGGGGTTAATGCTGACGAATGGTTGGCTAATATAAGGGGAGATTTTGCTTGATGGAACAGAATTGTGTACTTTTGGATACCAGTTTCTTCATTCGCCTTTTGAATGAAGCTGACCCTTTGCATGAAAATGCTTTGGATTATTTCAGGTACTTCTTGGAGCATGACTTTGTTGTCAAGGTCAGTACTATTGCTATTGCTGAGTATTGTGTGAGGGGGGACGTAGATGAGTTACCTCTTAAGAATATGTTGGTGATACCATTCAACTATGACCATGCTATCAGGGCTGGCAAGATGATTGGTGAGGTTTATGCTGAAAAGCAAAGGCGTGGAGCTAAAATCACTCCTCGTACTGTAGTACCTAATGATACTAAAATGTTTGCACAAGCAGATGTTGAGCCTGATGTAAATTTTTATGGTACTGCTGATGTCGAGTGCAAGAAGGTGTATGATATGATAAAGGCTGCTGAAGGTTCATTATCCTTCCGCTTTATTGATATTACAATTCCCTATCATCAATTCTTTGGGGAACTGAAGTTTGAGGATTGATGGATTCTTCGGATAGTCTTGTAGGGTAAGTATCGGTGAAAGCCGTATCATGCGCCTAGATAAAGTTTTGTACCTTTTTACCGTTTATCCTCATCAAGTGAGGAAGAAAGCAAAGGAATATGAAGAATGGTTAAGGCTATCAGGAAGAGTTTTAACACCTGATGAACTTATAAAAAATATAATGCAAAGGATAAATGATCAAAGCAAAGGTCGTATAGCAACCTGCTATACGACCTCGTAACTCTTTTAACAACTTGGTTAATGAGCTGCTGCAAAGTTACGGGTATTTTTTTTCTTAAACAAATTTATCCCATTGATTTTTACATATTTAAGACCAATTAACGAATAATTTACAATATTTATATGATATTTGTAGGCATTTTTGGCTTACAAACGTTGCATGCTGTATCTTTTTAGTTGATGCAATACTGCAGCGAGGCAATCACGGAATAATTTGTTCTGTATCATAACGCTTAAATTTCAAAGGTTGCACTTTCTATGTCTGTAATCATGGCATTCTCAAAAAGAATCTATTGAAAAAATAATCTCTTTTGAATGAAGGAAATAAAGTTATTTGATTACCAAGAGGATATGAAGGAACGGATTGAGAAGGCGTTGCGCCTTCATCGGTCCGTGATGGCACAAATGCCAACGGGTACGGGAAAAACGGTTCTACTCGCTTCGGTCGTAGAATCGTTTTTGAGGGAACATTCCAATTGCAATGTTTGGATTGTTGCCCATAGAAGGGAGTTGGTTTCTCAGATTCGAGAAACGATTCAAAGAGTTTTTTCGAAAACCCCATCCCTTCTTTATAAGGATTTTTCGAACCACCCTGTCAATTCTTCGAAAATCACCCCGTCCCTCTTTACCCTTAAAGAGGGCTCCACCTCTCACCCCGACCCTCTCACCCTCAGGGGAGAGGGAGGAAACCGCCCTACTCGGTGCTCGGAACCGCTACGCTCTAAGGTTGGCGGACCATCAAAGGTCTCGCCAGATTGTGCGGGATGGGACCGCCTGGGTGCTGCTTGCTTGCGAGCTGGTGATGGGCTTACTGCTACTTGCTTGCGGCCTACTGAGGGACTTGGGGACCGCCTGGGTGCTATTGGGGCATCAAAGGTCTCGCCAGATTGTTTGTCGGCTGGCGCATTCAATGTTCCTATTAAGGCGGTGTCGATACAATGGTTGTCGAAACACTATGACGAGATAGAGGACGAACCGGGGATGATAGTGATTGACGAGGCGCACCATGCGCTTGCCAAGACCTATAAGGAGATGTGGGAGAGATTCCCGAATGCTAAGTTCCTGGGACTGACGGCTACTCCTTGCCGATTGAATGGTAAGGGATTTACTGATCTGTTTGATGTCTTGGTGCAGTCGTGGAGTGTTCCCGAGTTTATCAGCAAGGGAAGATTGGCGACATACGATTTTGTAAGCATCAAATCGGATGGTGTGACGCAACGGCTCATCGACTCCTTGCAGAAGCGAGGGGCAGATGGTGACTACCAAAACAAGGAAATGGATATGCTGTTGAATAAGAAGCCGAGCATCGAAAGGCTCTATCAGAGTTTGGAAGAATTTGGTAAAGACAGAAAGGGAATCGTGTATGCTATCAATATTTCTCATGCTAATGCTATTGCCGAGTTCTACAGAGAACACGGCATAGCGGCTGTTGCTATTGATAGTAAGACTCCTGCGAGTGAGCGCAGAATGCTGATTGAAAGATTCAAAGCTTCTTCCTTATCTTTTTCGAAAATCACCCCGTCCCTCTTTACCCTTAAAGAGGGCTCCACCTCTCACCCCGACCCTCTCACCCTCAGGGGAGAGGGAGGAAACCGCCCTACTCGGTGCTCGGAACCGCTTCGCTCTAAGGTTGGCGGACCAT
>ENA-UAPO01000753-UAPO01000753.1-human-gut-metagenome-genome-assembly--contig:-NODE-753-length-13533-cov-7.676139_pt1 | contig 13533 bp, 13 predicted proteins | sample MGYA00243481_ERZ654579 | MGnify/ENA primary metagenome ERZ654579 (study PRJEB26926, sample SAMN06164546) | human gut metagenome | biome: ENVO:00009003; feature: ENVO:2100002; material: ENVO:00002003... | reverse complement strand
CGCGTAAGATCGTCGGCAGCGTCAGATGTGTATAAGAGACAGCCTCCGCATGGAGGGAGACCCACGGCGTAAGCCGCCATCTGCGTGTCATTCGCATTTCAATCCACTCCCTCCGCATGGAGGGAGACACATTTGCTTGGATGCGTGAGAACGGGTATCTAATCATTTCAATCCACTCCCTCCGCATGGAGGGAGACCACAGGAGCAGGTGAAACTCCGAATGCAGCAACTATTTCAATCCACTCCCTCCGCATGGAGGGAGACCCGGCAGCTGTGTGCGTACATAATCGCCGCACACAATTTCAATCCACTCCCTCCGCATGGAGGGAGACCCACTGGCAGACGGGGCAAAGCATCACCCGACAGATTTCAATCCACTCCCTCCGCATGGAGGGAGACCAGCACAACCGATACAGAATAATAAGCGGCAAGCATTTCAATCCACTCCCTCCGCATGGAGGGAGACGCCGAGCGTAAAAGAATCCACGAAAAGACCATGAATTTCAATCCACTCCCTCCGCATGGAGGGAGACGACCGGAAAAGTCCCGAAATTGCGTTGATTTCATATTTCAATCCACTCCCTCCGCATGGAGGGAGACTTGGGCAGCAGGATAGGTATAGACAGGACCGATATTTCAATCCACTCCCTCCGCATGGAGGGAGACATCTGTCCAGATCCGTCGCAGTTACAGCACGATCATTTCAATCCACTCCCTCCGCATGGAGGGAGACTCACAACGGCAGATGCTGCCGCCGCAATACGTTTCATTTCAATCCACTCCCTCCGCATGGAGGGAGACCTTTTCAGCGGCAAATCAGAGCGAGAAATAGATATTTCAATCCACTCCCTCCGCATGGAGGGAGACCTTAGACAGCATTCCCATCTTATACACCTCCTTTCCATTTCAATCCACTCCCTCCGCATGGAGGGAGACTCCGGGGGCTGATTTAGGACGTAAAAACAGCCGGTATTTCAATCCACTCCCTCCGCATGGAGGGAGACACAGTAGCCGTAACGCCAGCAGCCTTGCTGCCATCATTTCAATCCACTCCCTCCGCATGGAGGGAGACTTGATAGATAGTACCAGTCAGACCAAGATCAGAAGATTTCAATCCACTCCCTCCGCATGGAGGGAGACCACCCCCGTGAATCAATTTATACGATACCAGACATTTCAATCCACTCCCTCCGCATGGAGGGAGACAACATCAGAATCATCTGAATCTGAATCACCAAACATTTCAATCCACTCCCTCCGCATGGAGGGAGACCGTTCCCGTCTTCTGCTCGATCATGTATCTGGTATTTCAATCCACTCCCTCCGCATGGAGGGAGACGAGTTTCGCTTGCTCTTGTTTCCGGATCGATTCATTTCAATCCACTCCCTCCGCATGGAGGGAGACTTGTTTGGATCACTCAGATCCACCGCAGCACCGGTATTTCAATCCACTCCCTCCGCATGGAGGGAGACGGTGTACAACACACAGGCTTCTCTGGAAGATGCATTTCAATCCACTCCCTCCGCATGGAGGGAGACTCGGGGTTCTCCCGGTATACCAGTGCCGCATTGGAATTTCAATCCACTCCCTCCGCATGGAGGGAGACTCAATTCGATACGCGGTCAGCTTATTTCCACCATATTTCAATCCACTCCCTCCGCATGGAGGGAGACGCTGCTCGCCGTCCGCATTTTCCAGCACCAGTGTATTTCAATCCACTCCCTCCGCATGGAGGGAGACTTCACGCTCAGAATCAGACAGATCGGATTTTACATTTCAATCCACTCCCTCCGCATGGAGGGAGACGCCAGATTTTCGGGACGTTTTTCCATAATTCCAATTTCAATCCACTCCCTCCGCATGGAGGGAGACATGCACGTTTTCTTCGATGCCCTCTTCCAGTGCATTTCAATCCACTCCCTCCGCATGGAGGGAGACCGCTCATGGCGTAAGAATACCAGTAAGCACCAACTGATTTCAATCCACTCCCTCCGCATGGAGGGAGACGGACTTATCCTTGATTCTGGGAATGCTGTTGGCAGATTTCAATCCACTCCCTCCGCATGGAGGGAGACAATCCAGTTCCGGCAAGGTATACGGCATTTCCGGATTTCAATCCACTCCCTCCGCATGGAGGGAGACATTTCGGATTGTTCGAAATCATCCACGTCAATTATTTCAATCCACTCCCTCCGCATGGAGGGAGACTGATGTACGGATCGTAGCCGGGATCGTCTTTCGTATTTCAATCCACTCCCTCCGCATGGAGGGAGACATATTTCAGCAGCGCCCCATGTGCGCCGCCCCAAGCATTTCAATCCACTCCCTCCGCATGGAGGGAGACAGAAATATCAAGAAATGTTTGCGCAGGCATATCATTTCAATCCACTCCCTCCGCATGGAGGGAGACGGAAATGGGAACGCACTTGTATAATCTCTATTGCATTTCAATCCACTCCCTCCGCATGGAGGGAGACCCATGATAATCTCAAATGCCCGCACTGCGGAAAAAATTTCAATCCACTCCCTCCGCATGGAGGGAGACTTTACCAGTGAAACCGTCCACGATACCGTCAACATTTCAATCCACTCCCTCCGCATGGAGGGAGACTTCACGCTCAGAATCAGACAGATCGGATTTTACATTTCAATCCACTCCCTCCGCATGGAGGGAGACGCCAGATTTTCGGGACGTTTTTCCATAATTCCAATTTCAATCCACTCCCTCCGCATGGAGGGAGACAGTAAGTATCTGTGCGCATGGCACGCACGTTCAATTTCAATCCACTCCCTCCGCATGGAGGGAGACCAGTAATAATAACAATCATAATATAGAAGAAAATCATTTCAATCCACTCCCTCCGCATGGAGGGAGACGTACGTCATTCCCTCAAGCTGGATCGGGAAGAGGCATTTCAATCCACTCCCTCCGCATGGAGGGAGACGATTCCGGCATAGTCGTCGCCTTCGTAGGTTTCTGCATTTCAATCCACTCCCTCCGCATGGAGGGAGACTGAAAGAACTGGAATCTAGCGCCGCCGCTGCGAAAGATTTCAATCCACTCCCTCCGCATGGAGGGAGACTGGAAATTCCTGCGGATTGGAATTGCCACGAAATCATTTCAATCCACTCCCTCCGCATGGAGGGAGACCTGCTTTTTGCTGGATCGGAGCAATCTTTCCTTATTTCAATCCACTCCCTCCGCATGGAGGGAGACGGCATATGTCACGCACATCGTCTTTTTGCCGCAGTATTTCAATCCACTCCCTCCGTATGGAGGGAGACCCAGCTGGGCGATCAGATGTCCGCATATATCGCATTTCAATCCACTCCCTCCGTATGGAGGGAGACGCTCCTTGCCGTTAGCATAGAACTGATTAGCGACATTTCAATCCACTCCCTCCGTATGGAGGGAGACCCGGTTGACTTGTAGAGATCCTGGGCAGCAGGATATTTCAATCCACTCCCTCCGTATGGAGGGAGACTCTTTTAATCCGCTGTTCCGGGCAAGGCTTAGCCATTTCAATCCACTCCCTCCGTATGGAGGGAGACTCCTACCGCATCAGCCAGATCGCCCAAATTGTCATTTCAATCCACTCCCTCCGTATGGAGGGAGACTGGTCAGTCGTGCCATTGTCACCTACTGTCGGATATTTCAATCCACTCCCTCCGTATGGAGGGAGACTCGCAACAGCCCGGAATACCGCACAGCATGGCTATTTCAATCCACTCCCTCCGTATGGAGGGAGACATATTAGCAATGCCACCACACAACAAGACAAGCTATTTCAATCCACTCCCTCCGTATGGAGGGAGACGTTCCTGCCACGGTTCAGTGCATTTGTAGCTGTCATTTCAATCCACTCCCTCCGTATGGAGGGAGACATATGGGAGAATTGATAAAGCAGGTTGCACCGAATATTTCAATCCACTCCCTCCGTATGGAGGGAGACTTGAGCAGCAGGGTAAGTATAGACCGGACCCAAAATTTCAATCCACTCCCTCCGTATGGAGGGAGACAAATAACCCACGAATTAACGGATATACCACCAGCATTTCAATCCACTCCCTCCGTATGGAGGGAGACACAAGGTAAGAGGTTTTGTGCATAAGCATAAGGCATTTCAATCCACTCCCTCCGTATGGAGGGAGACTGTTGTAGCTGCTGCACATCTTGTTCGAGATATGTATTTCAATCCACTCCCTCCGTATGGAGGGAGACTTGCCAGTGATCGCAACGACGTTAGAAGTAGACATTTCAATCCACTCCCTCCGTATGGAGGGAGACCGTGGATAGAGATGCCCACTTGTACACACCTAAGCAAATTTCAATCCACTCCCTCCGTATGGAGGGAGACTGTTGGGAATGGGAGGGCATTGCGTACACTAGACATTTCAATCCACTCCCTCCGTATGGAGGGAGACCAATATCCGCAGTTAATTTTCCCGGTGAGGGCGTATTTCAATCCACTCCCTCCGTATGGAGGGAGACTTCACGGTTCCTTTCACAACTTTCGTTTCCGGCACATTTCAATCCACTCCCTCCGTATGGAGGGAGACTTTATATTTTCCATCTGTGTACACCACATGAGATTTCATTTCAATCCACTCCCTCCGTATGGAGGGAGACTTGTATCATAGATCCGTATTTTTTGCGGAAAGATTTCAATCCACTCCCTCCGTATGGAGGGAGACTTCCAAGCTGTTGACGTGGCGGCTGATACAGGGATTTCAATCCACTCCCTCCGTATGGAGGGAGACACAATTGATACACAAAGCCGGAAAATCGTATTGAAATTTCAATCCACTCCCTCCGTATGGAGGGAGACAGCAAAACTGCACAGGAAAGCGTTTTTCATTTCGCCTATCCTTGTACAATCCTGCAAAAAAGGATGCAAAAGACTACATTCTGCACCCGAAAAAATGATTTTTTTCGAAAAAAGGGAGAAAAATTCGGTGCGAAACCTCCAGCATCTTTCTGTGCGCCTATGATTCGCACCGACATTTTCCCTCAGACTTCTCTCACAGAATCAGCGGCTCTTCCATGTCTATGGTTTCCTTTGCACCGATATGTTCCACCTTCGACTGATAACGATTTCCCAGGTAATAAAACCGCAGGCTGTCCCTTTCTGTATCAATCGCCTGTTCCAGCCGATGCTTGAGTACCTTGCATTCCGCCGCATCAACATGACACTCAAAGACAGAATTCTGCACCCGAATGCCCACGTTGGTACAGATCTTCGCCACGTGGCGCAGGCGCTTTCTTCCCTCTTTGGTCTCTGTATTTACATCATACGCTACAACTACCAGCATACGCTCTCACTTCCACAAAAACGGCGGATACGCATCCAGATCGCCCCGGAGATAGCGTGCAAGCAAAAGTGCCTGCACATAGGGCAGCAAGCCCCATTCCACTTTTTCTTCCAGAAACGGATGCTGAATCATATCATCCTTGCGCTTTTGCCATGCCCGCAGGAATGTACGCCGTCCGTCCTCCGTCAGCGAAACAGCGCCGTCCTCCTGGACATCGAAGTCCTCTGCATAGATCATGCCACGGTTAATGAGCGTCAGAACAAAACGGTCACAGCAGAGCGCACGAAATTCCTCGACCAGATCCAAAGAAAGAGACGGTCGACCCGGACGGTCTGTGTGCAGTACGCCCACATAGGGATCCAACCCCACGGACTCCAGCGCCGCAGAACACATTCCCGTCATCAGCGAATAGGCAAAATTCAGCATTGCATTGACCCGATCCAGCGAAGGCCGCTTGTTTCTGCCGTGAAATGCAAACGCTGCCTTTTCCTTTAGAATCATGTCGTCGAAAACCGAAAAGTATACCAACGCCGCCTCGCCCTCTATGCCACGGAGCGTGTCCGCTGAATCTGCCTCTGCCGCCTTGGAAATAGACCGCTGCAAAAACTGAGACTTCTGCCGAAATGTTTCTGTGTCGATCCTCGGTGCATGGTCCCGTATCATGCGTTCCAGCACCCAGCGGCTGTTGAACAGCTTTCCGACGATCATATTCCGGGCAATCGAAAGACTGGCATCTGCATCATCTGCCACCCGATACTGATGCCGCCGCAGTAAAACATTGCCGTTGACAGCGCCCTCGACCCGTGCCAGAAATTTTCCGGAGCTTGTCATAAAGACCAGTTCTCTTCCGTCCTTTGCGCATCTGCCCATCAGCGCCGGACTTGCACCGGTATAGCCAAAGGTCATGATGCGCTCGACATTGTGCAGCGGCATCCGTACTTTCTTTTCCTCCCGCATGACAACCAGATTATCCCCATCCAGTGAGAGATAACTGTCCGGATTTGTCACATAAATGGTGTTTAGCAACTTCTTCATGGCATTTTTACTCCATTGTTCCCAGCATTTTCTGCAAATAACCGCCTGCGGTTTTCTTTCCGCAAAGCACCGGCAAACAGATATCCTTCAAAGAACAGGCATTGCAGGCTCTCGTCCGCTTTCCCTTGGGCGTATGCCTTTTCCGGCAAAGCTGGTGCATCTCTTCGGCAGTATCTGCCACTCGTTTCCGCAGTTCCGGCGTAAACTCCACCCTGGTACGATGCCGTGTTTCCCCATAATACAGAAATCCGACCGGTATGTCGCAGCACAACATCTCTTCCAGGCACATTGCCTGTGCTGTGAGCTGTGCAATATCGCATTCGTCTTCCTTGGGTTTGCCACGTTTGTACTCCACAGGTGTTACTGTATAAGTACCCTCTTGTCCGAAAATGGGAACGCCTTTCGGAGAGCGCCGGAATTCTACCGCATCGCACTCTCCGCTCAGCCCCAGACGGGCAGATGATACTTTCATTCCTCTGACGATCAGCAGATCGCCACGCTTTTCCCGAAACGAGCTGTCATGTACATTACGGTGCATGATCCTGCCGTCTGCGGTACGCTCATTTTCCACCCATTGCTGTTCCAGATACGCCAGCGCCCACTGCCGCCGGCAAAACACAAAATGCTGGATGCCGGAAAGCTGTAGATACTCCTCTTCCCGATATTCCATTGCAGCTTATACCAAATCGATCACTTCCGGTGTCAAGCCGTCCAGTGTTTCCAGTGTGATGTCATAATCATCCAAAGACTTGGGATTTTCCACGCCTTCTTTTGCTTTGATTTTCAGCGAACGGTGTACCTTGGCAGAAGTGTACTTCGGCGTTTTGCAGTCATGTTCCCACCAGTACAGCCGGCAGACTTCCATGCTGCCGTCCGGACGTGCCGCAGAGCTGTCATTCTCGAACAGCGTTTTCAGCGCCTCTTTGATTTTCTCCGCATCCTCTTCGGTAAAGCCGGTTTTCTCTGCCAGCTGACAGTTGATGCTGCCCTTGATTACATAAAGTCCGAACTCCACCATATGCTTCATGCCCATGGTATCCGAGGACTTGGCATTTTTGCCGCTTTCGCCGTTGACACACTTGGTGATCTGCAGGCTTACAATATTCACCGGAGAAACGCTGACTGCCTGGTGAATCGAAACCGGTCCACGCACGCCAACAGAGATACCGCCTTTGATTGCAAAAACCTGTCCAAAGCTGCGCACATCGATCCACTCCTCGCAGGCAGCTTTTGCAAAGGCATCCTGGTCGGTATCCTTACCCTTGACAAGCTGGCTAAGATGTCCATTTTTCGTGGCACGGTCGCTCAGATTGGTAAAGTCATCGGTACGGGCATGGTCTTTCGACTGCACATACACATTCTCGCCCATGTCCTGCAGTCTGTTCCGGATCTTCCGCTTGATGCACACATCCGAAATTTCGCCGCAGCTGTCATAATTTTCTCTGGGACGGTTTCCGTTCAGCGGATCGCCGTTGGGGTTTGCGTTTGCGGCAGTGACCAGCACTGCGAAGTCAATCTTATGTTCCAGTACACTCATGAGTTATTCCTCCTCGTTTCCGTTTTTAGCGGTTTCATTGTTTGAAAGTTTTTCCTTCTTGGTAAACAGATACTTCATCTCGTGATCGTATCCCAGCAGATACAGGGAAGACAGGCGTGCCGTGCTGGAGAACACTTCGGGAGACATCATGCTGCTGATCTCCTGCATCTCGATCTGATAGCGGTCTGCCTTTTTTCCCAGCTTGTTGATATAGGGCATCAGCCGTCCCCGAAGGATTCCCCAGGTATAGTAGGGACGAACGGAGAACATATTCCAAAGCCGCTTGGCATTGGTCACCCGATCTTCTCCCGCATCAAATGTATCCCGTTCCAGCTTGTCCGCAACTGCCAGCAGCCGTCCGAACAGATAGCTTCTGTCTGTATACGTTTTGTCGAGGTCTAACAACTTATCCACGTCATTCGCTCCTTCCAATCGTTCCGGATGTTCTTCCAGTTTCTGTTTCCGTATCAATGCACAGGCTGTTTTCAGCACCCGATTGTGATTATAGAATTTGGGATCAAAGGCAAGCGGTGCCGATGCACGCTGTGCCAGATTCTGCACCAGTTCTGACGGAATGTGCTTACCGTAAATGATACACGGCAGCAGCCGCAGCATCTCGCTGCCGAACAGTTTCGATTTACAGGTGAGCTTTCCGTTCTGCTCCACCCCGTGTGCGCACAGAATGACATCATACAGCGAGACCGAGTTCACCAGATAACCCTTCGCCTTGGAATAATAGCTTTTCCACCCTGTGGAAAGATGCCAGTATTCCAGATTTTCCAGGAACTGTGAACCTTTCAGTTCTGCATACATCGGTATCGAAACACGACCCTCCGTCGATGCCTCCAAACCCAGCACCATGACCTTATCCGGAATCTCCATTTTGTCCCGATATCCGTAGATCATCTGGTGAACCATATCGGCATATGCCGTACCGATGGTGGGCGGATCTTCTTCGTCCTCGTCCTCATCTTCGTCCTGCTTGTCTGCCAGCTGCAAGGCGCTCTTGTAAATGGACGGCAGCTCCTGCATGGTGCTGGACCAGATCACCAGAGAAAGGTCGCAAAAAGGATTTTTGGGCTGCAAAGCAATCAGCCATTTCAGTGCATTGTGGACCTTCTGCGAATACTCATAGCCGATGGCGAATGCCTCTTCCTTATTGCTGAACCGTCCACGGTAGGTAAAGCCGCTGTCATCGTTGGCAGAGATCAGCCGGGCATTTGCCGAGGAAAGCACGATTTTTGAGGGATGCTTATAGGTAATGATCGCATCTTCGCCGGTGGCATAGCACAGCCGTTTCGGCATATCCTGCATCTGTTCCCGGCGCAGCCGGATAAAGGCATCCTGCAATTCTGTGTCGTTCCAGGTCTCACTGTTGCGCAGCATATCCGTATAATGGATGCGAAACCGCACAAAGGCTTTCCCCTGGTCCACGCCGTTGATGCTGTCCTTTCCCAGTTCTCCGGAGGACTCATCCCATTTCAGCACACTTTTCCCATCGCTGCCCACAGCGTGGATCAGATCCTGCATGACGCTGCCTTTCTGCAAGTACAGCAAAAGGGCGTGAACTGCCGGGTGGGTGCAGTCGCTCTCATCCCAGTCTTTCAGCTGTTCCATATACGCCTTGTGGCACTCTTCCGCACGCTTTGCATCCACATATTTGGCATAATCCGCAGCCAGATAGATTAGCTTTTCCGTAAAGGGCATGGGCGCAATGCCGCTGCTTCTCGCACCGGAATCCTCCGTAACCGGGAGAACCGTCAGCTCTTCCTCTTTTGTCAGCCGTCTGGCAGAAGAAAACTCGCCGTCCTCACGAATGGAGATCTCGATCTGCACCTTGGTGGACGAATGGTAGATCGGCACCATGGAAACCGGAAATTCCGTCTGGTCGTGAAAGTTCTCATACACCTGGTACAGTTCATTCGTCCAGCTCATCTGTTTCACCTCCCGTGAATTCTTCCAGTCCGCTAAAGTTGCCCTGTTCCTTTCCGAACTTCTTCACAGACATTTTCTTGATATGCCGCTTGATGGTACATTCTGCCGGCGGCAGGAACTGGATCACCCCGTCCTGGATCACCGGTTTCCAAAAGCGAACCGTCATTTTTCCCTTGTCCTCCGGCAGCTCTGCCTCGTCTGCATACGTAATGCCGTGGTACATCAGACTGTACGGCATTTCGCCGCTGTTGTCATAGTATCCTTCTCCCTCGCCGAACACGCAGGGTTTCACATAGCCCTGGCATTCTCTTGTGCCGAGAAAAATATCCCGTCTGCCGCCACGGGCAACCATGCGCTTTGCAATGTTGTGATGCTTGTTCTCGTTGCGGTCGCACGCCAGTTCCGGATGGTTTTCGTTCCACTCAAAGTGCGCACGCACCTGGTAACAGACATTGCGCAGATATGTGTAATACGCCAGGTCGTTTTCACCGTTCATCTTTAAGGGACGCATTCCTTTCCGCTCCGTCCGGATGGGATTCATAATGCGAACCGCATCCACCTTCCACAAAATGGTCGGCTTAAAGTAAATGCTGTGTACGATCCCTTTGATTGCCTCATAGGTCGGGATGTCATAGGTACACTTTTCGCCGGACGGTCTCGTCAGCACATCGGAAAACAGTGCGTAGTCTCCGCACACTTCAAACTCAATGGTATTTCTATGAATCGTCTGACTCATACTGCAGCCTCCTTTCCGCAATTTGTTCCGGAAAAGCACACCAGGGTATTTTTTCCGGAATTACAATTCAATTATATCACATCTTTACACAATCGTCAACAATTTTAGATGGATTTATAGTCGATTCGACAATATTCGACAAAAATTCCAATATTTTCTGTACATCATAAATCCAAAAACGGACGTTCCTGTCCCTCTGTCAGCAGTCCCAGCGCTGTCTTGTCATAGAAGTTCTCTTCCAGTGCCAGCGCTCCGCAATGCAGCGGACAGAGTGCGCCTGCCTCTGCCAGTTTCCGTTTGTCCCCGGCGTAAACTGAAACCGTATACTTTTGCACCGACCGCAGCAGTTTCTGCATCTGTCCGAATTCCAGGTCGCCGTTCAGATCCCGGATCATCTGCCCGGCATCTTCATCATACGGCACAATCACGCTTTCTCCGGCATCCTCAATTACATGAAACGCTTTTCCAGCTGTGGCAAACGCCTGTAGGGAAAACTTGTCATATTTGGAGCGGTTTCCTTTTCCCAGTTCTGCCCGTTTGCTGTCGGTGGAAAGCAGTTTCAGCAGATCCTGGTCGTTTTCGGACTGCGGAAAGGACAGTTCCTTTTGATTCTCCTGGTAGAGTTTCTGGAAATACTGGGACAGGGTCTCCACGGACAGCAGATCAGTCTCCTTCTCTTTCTGCTGCATACAGAGAGAATCCCAGACAGCGCTGGTCACATTCTGCGCAGAGACGATTTCCTTCAGCCGGTCAATGTTTTCCTCTGTCAGTTTCATCAGATACACCGGACAGATCTTTCTCATTTCCCCGTGCCGGTTGCACCGTCCTGCCGCCTGCGCCGCATTGGATAATCCAGCCTTAGAACGCACCACGCAGCCAAAGGAAATGTCCACCCCTGCCTCAATCAGCTGGGTAGTCACACAGATGACGTTTTCCCCGTCCTGCAAATACTTCCGCATTTCCCGGATGGCGTTCTCCCGGTGTGCCGGACACATATTGGTACTGAGATGAATCAGATGGACATTTTCTTCTCCGTCCTCCACTCGTTCTTTGAGACGGCGGTACAGGTCAGCTGCGGTTTTCCGGGTATTGACAACCATGAGAACACTGCGATGCACCTTGAACTGTTCCCAGCAGAAATCCGCCGCCTGTGCATTGTCATAGCTGTCCGTGAGATATTCCAGTTTCGTCCGCTGAAATACAGAAAAGTCCTCATGATAGTCTCCGGTCATGCTCTCCTGTGCATCCAGCAAAATGGGATATTTCTGCTTTTCCAGCAGTGGTTGTGTCGCCGAACAAAGCACCACTGCACAGCCGCAGATACGGGACAGAAAGTTCATCGCCAGGTTGAACAGATAGGTACATTTCAGCGGAACGGACTGCACCTCGTCGATGAGCAGCACCGCACGGCAAAGCCGGTGCATCCGGCGCACCGAAGTGTTCTTGCCGTCAAACAGTGCCTGCAAAAACTGCACCTGCGTCGTGGCAAGAACCGGCACATCCCATTTTTCCGTGCGCAGCTCATACTTGCGCAGTTCCTCTTCCACTTCCTCGCTGTCATCAAAGACCACGTTGGAGTGATGCTCCAGAAAATTCTCCGCCCCGGAAATTTCCCGGAAATCCTGGCTGTTCTGTTCGAGAATGGACATAAACGGCGCTGTGTACACGATTTTCTCGATGCCGTTTTCCGGACGCATTGCATAGCGAATGGCAAATCGCAGAGATGACAGGGTTTTTCCGCCGCCGGTGGGAACGATCAGACGGCAGATTCCCACCGGATGCGCCGCAAATTCTGCACAGCGCCGGGAAATATCCTGCCGCTGTCGGGAAATCGCATCCGTCCTGCCGGAAAATCCGTCCAGCTTTCGCTGCATCGCCAGCTCCATCCGTTCCCAGACCTGCGCCGCATCATAATGCTTTTCCGTCTGACAATCATTCATGAAGTCAGCGGTGTCCACACAGTCGGCATCCATCAGAATCGACTGCAAAAGGCGTTCCAGCATTCCCAGATAAAATGTGAATTCTGTCCTGCGGTTCTGCTTTTCCGCTTTGTTTCCTGCATCAAATGCCTTGCGGTTTTCACTGCGCAGTTCCTTGATCCTGCGGTACACTGCCGCAAACTCTTCACTGGCATCCTCCAGCAGTGCTTTCAGTGATGCTTCCGAATATCCCATTTCCGCAAGCATCGCATCCAGATTCGGCTCGATCTCCTCATAGCGTTCCACCTTGGCGTTGCGGATTCGGAAGTAGTCGTCTCCGCTCTCCGTCAGCCAGTCGTGGAGTCCGTGGTGTGACAGAATCGTCCGAGCGATCAGACGGGAGGTGCGGTACGGCATCTCCTGATCCGGAAAGTGCCGGTCTGAAAAGGCGCAGAGATACTTTGCCCCGGCATAGCAGTGGTCGATCTCACCACGATGAAAGCGGCTGTCTCCGTGGATGTACGCATAGAAATCCCGGTTCAGCTTTCCGGCATCGTGAAAGATTCCCTGTAGTCTTGCCAGCTTTCCCAGCCCCACGGATTCCCCGTATGATTCCGCCAGCGCCGCCACATTTCGGCAGTGTTCGGTGACGGACTGTTCCATGCCATCCGATTCCCGGATATGTGCAGTAAAATCCATTTCAGATTCCCTCCTCTGGTATCTGTTTTTTCGATTTCTTCGATTTCATAGTTTTATTATACCACGGCAGTTTTTCAAATACAATAAAACTGCTTGTCGAATTTTCGACAATTGAACGATTGCTTCGCAATGGTGAAACGATTTCACATTCTCCGGCAAACGCACCATATTTATGAAACGTTCCCTTACTTTTTTAAGGAAAAACGCTATTGACAGATGTTGTAAAATACCCTATAATGAACTTAGAGTTTGGTTCGTATTTTTTATGTGCGGATTTTCGAGCATGATTTTGTCGGTGACAAGGAAAAAATCCGCAGGCATACTATCGTATGGCAAGGATTTTTGACGCAGTCAGCGG
>ENA-UAPO01000732-UAPO01000732.1-human-gut-metagenome-genome-assembly--contig:-NODE-732-length-13762-cov-7.905012_pt1 | contig 13762 bp, 8 predicted proteins | sample MGYA00243481_ERZ654579 | MGnify/ENA primary metagenome ERZ654579 (study PRJEB26926, sample SAMN06164546) | human gut metagenome | biome: ENVO:00009003; feature: ENVO:2100002; material: ENVO:00002003... | reverse complement strand
GAGATGTAGCTCCGTCTCGTGGGCTCGGAGATGTGTATAAGAGACAGTTCCAAGCCTCTGCGTCGTCAGCAGTGAATACGACCTTACCGCAGGCAGCACCAGGAGATGCGCCCAGACCCTTGCCCATCGGAGTAGCAGCCTTCAGAGCCTTTGCATCGAACTGCGGGTGCAGCAGAGTGTCCAGGTTTCTCGGATCGATCATCAGAACTGCTTCTTCTTCGGTCTTGTGTCCTTCGTCTACCAGGTCGCAAGCGATCTGCAGAGCTGCCTGAGCGGTTCTCTTACCGTTACGGCACTGCAGCATATACAGCTTCTTGTTCTCAACAGTGAATTCCATATCCTGCATATCGTGATAGTGGTTTTCCAGAGTCTCGCAAACCTTGATGAATTCGTGGTAAGCTTCCGGGAATTCCTGTTCCATCTGTGTGATCGGCATCGGAGTACGAACGCCGGCAACAACGTCTTCGCCCTGTGCGTTGATCAGGAACTCGCCCATCAGCTTCTTTTCGCCGGTAGCCGGGTCACGGGTGAATGCTACACCGGTACCAGACTCGTTGTTCAGGTTACCGAATACCATCGGCATTACGTTTACTGCGGTACCCCAGCTGTACGGGATATCGTTGTCACGACGGTATACGTTTGCTCTCGGATTGTCCCAGCTGCGGAATACAGCCTCGATAGCCAGCTTCAGCTGTTCTACCGGATCAGACGGGAAGTCTGTGCCCAGCTGCTTCTTGTATTCAGCCTTGAACTGTTCAGCCAGAGTCTTCAGATCAGCAGCAGTCAGATCTACGTCGAACTTAACGCCCTTTTCTTCCTTCATCTTGTCGATGAGCTGCTCGAAGTACTTCTTGCCGACTTCCATAACAACGTCGGAGAACATCTGGATGAAACGTCTGTAGGAGTCATATACGAAACGCTCGAAAGCCGGATCCGGGTTGCCCTTGATCATAGCAGCTACAACGTCGTCGTTCAGACCAAGGTTCAGGATGGTGTCCATCATACCCGGCATGGATGCACGTGCGCCGGAACGAACGGAAACCAGCAGCGGGTTGTTCAGATCGCCGAACTTCTTGCCGTTGATCTCTTCCATCTTCTTGACGCCGTCCATAACCTGTGCCATGATCTCGTCGCTGATCTTGCGGCCGTCCTCATAGTACTGTGTGCAGGCCTCAGTTGTGATGGTGAAACCCTGCGGTACCGGCAGACCGATGCTGGTCATCTCAGCCAGGTTTGCACCCTTACCGCCGAGGAGATTGCGCATGGTCATGTCGCCTTCGCTAAACATATAAACCCATTTGTTTGCCATTGGTAAATACCTCCAATTTTAATATTCGATTCTATGGCCGGCTGCGTGATTGCGTCCGGGGAATTCTGGCAAAATTCCCGCTTTCAACCGGCACATTATTATTATAGCATATTTCAGATGAAAATACTATACACTTTTCAAGAAAAAATTGCGCCTTTTTTTGTTGCAAGTTATACAAAAATCACAATGCACGATTTTTTTTTGAAAAAAGGCTTGCAATCCTTTCAAGATTTTGTCATAATGTAAAAAGGGACTTTTTCGGATGGCGCATCCGGGAAAGGGATACTAGCCAATTTCCTTGTCCGGCGCATATCCCGGACGAGATGTTACATTACAGGAGGAACAGAACTATGAATCAAGTTGTTATTCTTGCCGGCGGACACGGCAATCGTATGAAGGCAGCAATCCCGAAGCCTATGCTCCAGGTGCTGGACGTTCCCATGCTGGGCTGGGTCATCCGTGCCTGTGAGGGCGCAGGACTGAGCCGGATCTGTGTGGTCACCGGCTATAAGGCGCAGTATGTGGAGCTGTATCTGGGCGACCGTTACCGCACTGCACTCCAGGCAGAGCAGCTGGGCACGGGTCATGCAGTGATGCAGGCAGAAAAGTTCATGAAGGAATTCACCGACGGCAACACCTTGGTGCTGTGTGGCGATGCACCGTTTATGGACAGCGAGACCATTGCCAATGCGCTGAAACTGCATGAGGCACAGGAGAACGCTGTCACAGTCATCACAGCGAATCTGGAACAGCCCAAGGGCTACGGCAGAATCCTCCGCACGGAGACCGGCATTGCGGCTATCGTAGAGGAAAAGGATGCCACCGAGGCACAGCGTGAGATCCACGAGGTAAATTCCGGCGCATACTGGTTCAAAACCAAGGCACTGCTGGAACTGCTGGGCGGTCTGTCCCAGTCCAATGCGCAGGGCGAATACTATCTGACCGACACCGTTGGTCTGGCGCTGGAGCGTGGCTGGAAGGCAAGCGCATACCGCAGCGAGAACCCGGATGTGATTCTGGGCGCAAACACCAGAAAAGACCTGCTGCATCTGAACAAAGTGGCACAGGAGCGTGTGCTGGATAAGCATATGGAAAACGGCGTAAACTTCGTCAGCACCGACGGCATCATCATCGGAAATGATGTGGAGATCGGCGCAGAGACTACCATCCTGCCGGGTACTATTTTAAGAGGGAAAACCAAGATCGGCGCAAAGTGTACCATTGGCCCGAACTGCCTCATCGAGGACTGCAGGATCGGCGACCATGTCACACTGAACTATGTCCAGGCGTTTGAGTCGGAGATCGAAGATGCGGTCAAGGCTGGTCCGTTCGTTCATATCCGTCCGAACTCGCACCTCAAGAACGGCGTCAAGATCGGCGACTTCGTAGAGGTCAAGAACTCTACTGTAGGCGAGCAGACTGCCATCGCACACCTCACTTATGTGGGAGACAGCGATGTGGGCAAGAAGGTAAACTTCGGCTGCGGTACCGTTACAGTAAACTACGACGGTCTGAAAAAACAGCGCTGTGTCATCGGCGACAACTGCTTTATCGGCTGCAATACCAATCTGATCGCTCCGGTGGAACTGGGTAAGGGTGCATATACCGCCGCAGGTTCTACCGTCACCAAGGACGTGCCGGATTATGCCCTGGCTGTGGAGCGTGCAGACCTCAAGGTCAAGGAAGGCTACAGCCTGAAAAAGCTGAAGAGCAAGCTGTTCCCGGAGGACGGCGCAAAGAAGTAAAAGTCCATCCGTGGGCTGGTGCGGACAACTTTTTGAAATACGAAAGGATTCATGCGGCATCGGGGCATTTCCGGTGCCGCATGAAACAGGTTTGAGAGAAAATGGGTATTTTTGATTTATTCAAGCAGATCGAGTCGGGGTCTGCCGGGAATCTGCACGGCAAGCTGACCTGGATCGTTGCCGGGCTGGGCAATCCTGGTCTGGAATATGAGAACACCCGGCACAACGCCGGATTTCTGACCATGGACGAACTGGCGAAACAGTGCGGCGTAAAGCTGGATCAGATGAAGTTCAAGTCGGACTGCGGCGAGGCGATGCTGGGCGAGGTGCGCTGTCTGCTGATGAAACCGACCACTTATATGAATCTCAGCGGCGATGCCATTGCGGCGGCGGCGAATTTCTACAAGATACCGCCGGAGCAGGTGCTGGTCATTTATGATGACATCTCTCTGCCGCCGGGAAAACTGCGCCTGCGCCGAAAGGGCAGTGCCGGTGGTCACAACGGCATCAAGAGCATTATCGCCCAGCTGGGAACAGAGGAGTTTCCACGGATCCGGGTGGGTGTCGGCGCAAAGCCCAATCCCCAGTATGATCTGGCGGACTGGGTGCTGTCGAAGTTCAGCGAGGAAGATATGACGGCACTCCAGCCGGCGCTGGAACACGCAGCGGATGCGGCGAAGAAAATCGTCAGCGGCGACATGAACGGCGCCATGAATCTGTACAGTCACTAAGCAACAGCACAGGCACTAAGCAACAGCAGAGCAAAAGCAACACGGAAAGGAGACAGCCATGCAGTTTTTTGCAGCTACATTTGAACAGCTGACAGCATACCGGGAACTGGTGCGGTCACAGCAGGAAGGAGTCACGCCGGTTTCGTTTACCGGTGTGTCGCAGATCCACAAAGCGCATCTGCTGACGGCGCTGTGCCGGGAAAATGCACCGGTGCTGGTGGTCACTGCCGAGGAGGCAGAGGCACGGCGGCTCTGCGATGACATCAACGCCATGCTGGATGAAACGGCGGCATGGATGTTTCCGGCAAAGGAAGTGGTGCTGACGCCGGTAGAGGGCATCACCACCGCCTATGAACACGCCCGTATCGCTGCACTGACGGCGCTCCGGACGGGACAGTGCCGGGTGGTCGCCGCCAGCATTGAGGCACTTTTGCAGCCGACCCTTTCACCGGAACAGCTGGACGACTCCACGATTTTGCTGCGCCGGGACGGCACGGCAGATCTGGGTGAACTCATCCGCCGGCTCTCTGCCTGCGGCTATGTCCGTGGGGAGAGCGTTTCCGGACAGGGACAGTTTTCCGTCCGGGGCGATATCCTGGATGTGTTCCCGGTACAGCTGAATGCGCCGGTGCGTATCGAGTTCTGGGATGATACCATCGACACCATGGTATACTTCGACCCGGAGACACAGCGCCGGACGGATGCTGTTGACGAAGTGCGCATTCCGCCGGCAAGGGAGACCCTGTGCGACCCGGCAGCGCTGGCGGAAAAGATACGGAAACTAGGAAAATCCCTGCGCAGCCGCCGGGCAGACCTGGCACGGGAAAAACTGTATGTTGACGCCGACCAGCTGGATGCTGGGATGCTCCCGGTGCATCTGGACAAATATGCGCCGCTGCTCCGGGAAAAGCCGTCCATGCTCTATGATTTCGGCATCGGGACGGTCTGCTGGAGCGAATACGGCGCAATCGTGGAGAGCCAGCGTGGACTGATGGCGCAGTACCAGGAGGACTGCAAGCTGCTGCTGGAAGAGGGCAGCCTTTGCCGTGGGCTGGAGGGCTACTATCAGAATCCCACGGAGGTTGCCGTACAGCTGGACAAACGCTTTCAGGTGTATCTCAGCAACTTTTTGCAGGGCGGCGAACACGTGGAATTTCAGAAACTGCTCAGCGTCCAGGCGGTGCAGAATGCGCCCTGGGGCGGTGAGCTGCGTCAGCTGACAGAGGATCTGAAAGCCTACTGTGAGCAGGGCTACTGCACCATGCTCTATGCCGGCAGTGAAAAAACGCTGCCTATTTTGCAGCAGGATCTCCGGGAAAGCGGCATCTGCTGCGAACTGGCGAAGCCGGACAGCATCTGGAAAGACGGCACGGTCTATCTCCGCACCGGCAGCCTTTCCGGTGGATTTGCCTATCCGGAGATCAAGACGGCGCTGATTTCCCAGGCGAGAACGCTGCGCTCCGGTACACGCCGCCGAAAGACACATCACCGTGGGGAAGAGATACGCACCCTGGCAGACATTACGCCGGGAGATCTGGTGGTACACGCTCTGCACGGCATCGGGCGCTTTCTGGGCATCCGCAAGCTGGAACTGGAGGGCGTGACTAAGGATTATATCACCATCCAGTATGCCGGTAAGGAAAATCTGTATGTGCCGGTCACGCAGCTGGATATGGTGTCCAAGTATATCGGACCCCGTGAGGATTCCAACGTAAAGCTGAGCCGGCTGTCCTCGCCGGAGTGGCAGAAGACCCGGAACAACGTGCGCCGTGCGGTGCGGGATATGGCAGACGAACTGCTGGCGCTCTATGCCAAGCGGGAAAAGACCAAGGGCTTTGCGTTCTATCCGGACGACCAGGAACAGCGTGACTTTGAGGCACGTTTTCCCTATGTGGAGACGGAGGATCAGATGGCGTGCATTGATGAGATCAAGCACGACATGGAACGAGAACGCCCCATGGATCGGCTGCTCTGCGGCGACGTGGGATTCGGCAAGACAGAGGTGGCACTCCGGGCGGCGATGAAATGCGTCATGAGCGGAAAGCAGTGCGCTATTCTGGTGCCGACCACGGTTCTTGCCATGCAGCACTACCAGACGGCGCTGCGGCGGTTTGAGCATTTCCCGGTGAATGTGGTGATGCTGTCCCGGTTCGTCTCGGCAAAGCGGCAGAAGGAGATCCTCAAGGAGATCAAAAGCGGCAAGGCGGATGTTATCATCGGCACCCACCGCATTGTGCAGAAAGACGTGGAATTCCACGCCCTGGGTCTCGCCATTGTGGACGAGGAACAGCGGTTCGGCGTGGCGCACAAGGAGAAGTTCAAGCAGATGTTTGCCGGCGTGGATATGCTGACCCTGTCTGCGACGCCCATTCCCCGGACGCTGAACATGGCGATGAGCGGCATCCGGGATATGTCCGTCATCTCCCAGCCGCCGCAGGACCGCTATCCGGTGCAGACCTATGTGATGGAATACAGCGAACCGATGCTGGTGCAGGCGATTCAGCGGGAACTGAAACGGGGCGGTCAGGTGTACTACATCCACAACCGCATCGACACCATCGAGTTCACCGCATCCAAGCTGCAGAAATACTTGCCGGATGCCCGTATCCTGGTGGCGCATGGTAGGATGGGTGAGGCGGAAATGTCGGAGATCTGGCGCAAGCTGGTGGAACACGAGGCGGATATCCTGGTCTGCACTACCATTATTGAAACTGGTGTAGATGTTCCCAATGTGAACACGCTCATCATTGAAAATGCGGACTGTTTCGGACTTTCCCAGCTGTATCAGCTCCGGGGACGTGTGGGACGCTCCAACCGCCGGGCATATGCCTATTTCACATTCCAGCGGGACAAAGTCCTCCGGGACGAGTCGGCGAGACGGCTGGCGGCAATGCGGGAATTCACCCAGTTCGGCAGCGGCTTTCACATTGCCATGCGTGATCTGGAAATACGTGGCGCAGGCAGTCTGCTGGGCGGACAGCAGCACGGACACATGGAGTCGGTGGGCTACGATATGTATCTGCGGCTGCTGGGCGAGGCTGTGGCAGAGGCAAAGGGCGAGCCGATCCAGAAAACCGCAGAGTGTACGGTGGATATCCAGATCAGCGCCCATATTCCGGAAAGCTATATGGAGAGTCTGAGCCAGCGGCTGGATATGTACCGGAAGATCGCCAGCGTGCAGAACAGCGAGGACGAAATGGACCTGCTGGACGAACTCATCGACCGCTACGGCGAGCCGCCCAGGGAAGTGGTGGGGCTTATCACCGTTTCCCGGCTGCGGAACACGGCGGCACAGCTGGGCATCACGGAGATCAATCAGCGTGGCGGCGTGATGCTGTTCTATCTGGCACATCCCACGCCGGAGATGATCGGGGCGCTGTCGCAGAAATACCGGGGCAGAGTGCAGTTCGGCAGTGTGGGGAAGTCCTATCTGGGTGTCAAACTGGAGGACGAACCGCCGCTTGAACTGCTCCGGGATGTGCTGGAAATATTGGAAAAAACCGGGAATGGTATCAAATAATGCAGAAAAAGCACGAAAACCAGACTGCAATTTTGTATGGTTTTCGGCGAAATCAACGGATTTCACTTTGAGATTTAGGCAAAATGTGCATAGACAGTTTTTTTGAAATATGCTATAATACAGAAAGAATGTGGTATGCACTGCTCGGCGGTGTGTGAAAATTAGGAGGAGTTTACGATGAAATTTATGAAGAAGATCGCTGCAGTTGTGGCAGCTACAGCAGTGGCAACTGTTTCTATGGTTGCAGCTTCTATTTCTGTATCCGCAGACGGCAAGAGTGAGCCGCCGTATACTGCATGGATCGCTACATCTATGGGTAAAAACCAGATGTGGAATGCAGGTGACTGGGAAGATAAGAATGCCAATATCACTGGTGACGGCGTGTACACGGTAAGTGCAACTGTACCGGAAGACGGCGGTTCTGAAACAGTAGAGTTCCTGTCTCTGGAAACAGATATCAACGTTTATGCTTTTGTAGCAGAAGGCGGTGACTATAAGACAGAAGGCACACTGAAACTGGAAATCAAGAAGATCTGGGTAGGTCACTTTGACGGCTCTGAAACAGAGATCGCTTACAATGGTCCTGGAGACAAGGCATACTGCACAAGAGATGACGGTTCTTCTGCAAGAATGAACATCCTGAATGAATGGGGTGGCGGAGTTCAGATGACCAATGACATCGACAAGAACATTCCGGGCGGTATCGCAGCAGGCGAGACCATTAACATTCAGTTCGCTGTAAGCGGCATCAATGCCGGCGGCGGTACTGCAACCACAGATCCGGCGTCTACCACTGAGGCACCGAAGAACACGGATCCGAATGGCACAACCGCAGATCCGAGCAAGACCACTGCGGCAGGTGAAACTACGACTACCGCAGCAGGCGGCAGCAACGGCGGTTCTTCCAATGGCAGCAGCTCCGGCAGCAGCAATGGTTCCACAAACAATGCGACCACTTCTCAGACCGGCGACTTCGGCATTGCAGCAATCGTGCTGGGTGCGGTAGCAACTGCGGCTCTGGGCGCAGGCGCATACACCATCACCAGAAAGAAGAAGTAATCGACTTCTGGAATCTATTATTTTAGACAATCTCATTTTTTCATTTTTACCCCTATAATACAGGAAAACCCTCACTCGAAAGAGTGAGGGTTTTCCGTTTTTACAGGCTCTTACGCATTCCGGTCACGCTGCATGACCGCCAGCTGGTCACAGCGTTCGTTTTCCGGATGTCCGGCGTGTCCCTTGACCCAGTGGAAGGTGACCTGGTGCTTTTCCAGCAGGGGCAGCAGCTGTTTCCAGAGGTCTACGTTCAGTGCCAGCTTTTTGTCGGACTTCACCCAGCCCCGTTTCTGCCAGCCGTAGACCCAGCCTTTGGTGACGCTGTCCACCACGTATTTGCTGTCCGTGGTGAGCAGCACGTGGCACGGCTCTTTTAAGGCGGAGAGTGCGGCGATCACGCCGGAAAGCTCCATGCGGTTGTTGGTGGTCTCGTGTTCGCCGCCGGAAAGTTCCTTTTCGGCTGTGCCGTAGCGCAGGATCGCACCCCAGCCGCCCGGTCCGGGATTGCCGCTGCACGCTCCGTCGGTAAAGATCTCTACTGTTTTCATACGTTTCCTCCTGTGTGATGTGTCTGGTTTCTATTATACTATAAATTGCCGGGCTGTGCAACTGCTTTGCGGCAGATTCGTGCAGAGTCCGGGAAAAATCCGGCGACGAATCCGGCGGCAGTCCAAAAAACGAACCCACGATTTGTGCAAGTTGCCTGGCTGAAAAGCTTGACCTGTGCCGCTTTTTATGCTATAATACAAGTGTTGGATTCGTTAAAACGAATCGTTTTTTGGTACGATTAAAACTGGAAGGGAGTCTTTCACGGAAATGAAAACTTTGAAACGTATGCTGGCTGCGCTGATGGCGCTGACAATGATGGGCGCACTGGGTGCCTGCGGCGGTTCTGACAGCTCGAAGAGCGCATCCTCTTCGGAGGCAGAATCTGCTTATAAGGAAAAGGATGATGTCGCTGTAGACGCATCTCTGGTGGACGATATGGTCAAGGATGACCCGGATATCAAGGGACAGACCATCTACTGGCTGGCAGACTATGACATCAACCCGAAGAACAACCAGGACAGAAGCGTTGCACTGTCGCTGTTTGAGGATAAGTACGGCGCAAAGGTGGAGTATGTCTCCTGCACCTCTGACACCAAGTTCGATACGCTGGCAAGCCGCATTCTGGGCGGTGACCCGGTGGATATGTTCCCGTATGAGTGGGATGCTGTGCCGAACGGCGTCACCAAGGAGCAGTATCAGCCGCTGGACGACTATCTGGATCTGGGTGATGATATCTGGTCGGATATGTCGGACGTTATCGAAATGTTCAAGTATAAGGACAAGCACTACGTAGTACCGTACTGTCTGTCTGACCCGCTGCTCATCACTTATAACCGTTCGCTCTGTGAGGAAAACGGTCTGGATGACCCGTACGAGCTGTACAAAAAGGACAAGTGGGACTGGGATACCTTCATGGATATGATGAAGACGTTTGTCTCCAACGCCAAGGACGGCGAGACCCGCTACGGCATCAACGGCTGGTTCGGTCAGGCAATGGTGCAGTCCACAGGTGAGACCTTTGTCAAGTATGACGGGACAAAGTTCTCCAACAATATCAGCAGCCCGGCAATCGAAGAGGCTGAAGGCGTGATGGAAGAGATCATGAGCCTGGGTCTGTACGACCCGACCTGGTACGGCTATCTGCCGGACGACGGCTCGACCCTGTTTTTCGGCATGGCAGACTGGGCGCTGGGTGCATCCAACGTCAAGGCTGACCCGAAACCGGACTATGAGGATAACGGTTATGTAGAAGAAAACGATCTGATGATCGTGCCGTTCCCGAAACAGCCGGGCAGCGACGAGTACTATCTGAACTGCAACTTCGGCGCAAAGATGCTGGTCAAGAACTCTGACAAGGGTGCAGCTGTTGCGGCGTACATTAAGTGCGAGCGTTTGGCATCCATGATCGACGAATACAAGGATGCAGCCAAGGAAAAGGCAATCATTCCGGAAGTGAATGCACAGGGCAAGCTGAAGTCCTATGTGACGGAAGAACAGTATGATGCACTCCAGGATTACAAGGATCCGAAGAACATCACACCGGTATTTGACTTCGGCTATGGCATGGGCAGCAGAATGTACGGCGACGGCGAATACACCTATGAGACAAGAGGTGTCATGAACAATCTGACTTCTGCACTGCTGAACGGCGACAAGGATTCCTGGGCTGTTCTGCGTGATGAGTGGTCTTCTGTCATTGACGAAGTGATCGACGGCTACAACAACAAGTAAGGCGTGTTCCTATAAAAAACATTTTGAAAAAACCAAAAGCTTTCCTGTTTTCGGACGGGAAAGCTTTTTTGTTGCCTTTTGCAGGAAAATGTGGTATAATAAAAACAATGGCAATTCCGAAGAGAAAGGACGAAAACCATGCAGAAATTCATTTATCGGCTGACCATGTGCCGGAGCAAAGGGTATATTCAAAAGCAATACGGAAAATCGTTTTGGAAATCGTTCCGGGAACATTCGGACGCTGTGTTTCGTCAGGTGGCGGCAGAACTGCCGGACATCGGGGACAGTATTTTTTCCTTTAATTATGCCTATGCGCCGTCCTATGTGGCGTGGTATCGGTCTATGCGTCAGCTGGGGCTGGATGCCGGGCAGGCGGACGATCTGATGTGGAAGATGAATGAGAAGATGCTGCTTTCTGTGCCGAAACCTTTCCTGCATATGGCAGGGAAAAGCTATCTGAACAGCTTTCGGAAAAAGGCGAAACAGCACTTGCAGCGGCAGGGAAAACCGGGCTTTTCGGAATACGACTGGCTGATCGACTACCGGGATATAGATGCGAACAGCTTTGAGATCGACATCCGGCGCTGCGGATTTATCACTGTGGCAAAGAAATACGGCGTAGAGGGAATGCTGCCGGGAATCTGTTCTGTGGACTATATGGTTTCCCATTACATGGGCAACGGCTTTTCCCGTACCAAGACGCTGGGAGACGGGGACGAGTGCTGCAACTGTCACTATGAACTGACGGGAAAGTGTCCGCTCCGTGCGCCGGAGGGTATGAAGTAAGCGTCAGCCGTATAAAAACGACACCAGAAAGGAGGTTTCTCATATGGATGCACTTTTTCAGCCGGTCGCCAATCTCAAAGGCATTGGCGCAAAGCGAGCTGAGGCGCTGGCAAAGCTGGGGATACAGACACCCTATGACTTGCTGTATCATGTGCCACGGAGCTATCTGGACTACAGCCATCCGGTTCCTGTTGCGGCGGCATCCTTAGGAGAGACCAACGTGATCCGGGTGCAGATCGTGCATAAGCTGGCACCTCAGTTTATCCGCAAGGGCATGACTATCTTCAAGGCGGTGGCAACCGACGGCGTAAGCGATGTGACGGTCGTCATGTACAACAACCAGTACGGTTTCCAGGCACTGCATCCGGGGAGCTGGTACCGGATGTCGGGAAAGATACAGGGGAATCTGCTGCGGCGTGAGATTCATGCGCCTCATGTGCTGGCAGACAACAGCAAGGAACTGATCTATCCGGCATATCCGCTGACCAGCGGCATTACGGCGAATCTGCTGGTGCGTGCGGTGAAACAGGCGCTGGAACTTATGAAGGCACAGCCTTTCGAGTGGATGCCAGAGCAGATGCGGCTGGAACATGGTCTGCTGCCCCTGGGAACGGCGCTGGAGCAGGTGCATTTTCCGTCAAATCCGGCGTTGATGGAGACGGCACGGCGGCGGCTGGCATTTGATGAGTTGCTGCAATTGCAGCTGGGGATGCTGCTGCGCCGGGCGGACAACCGGACGAAATCGGCGTATCCCATGCGCCGGGACACAGATCTGTCACCCTATTATGCGGCACTGCCGTTCACCATGACAGACGGGCAGAAACACGCCGTGGAAGAGATCACGGCAGACCTTTGCGGCGATGTCCCTATGAACCGGCTTTTGCAGGGCGACGTGGGCAGCGGCAAGACGGCTGTTGCGGCGGCGGCGTGCTATTTTGCGGCGCAGAACGGGATGCAGTGCGCATTGATGGCGCCGACGGAAATTCTGGCGGTGCAGCATTATCACACCATGCAGCAGTTTCTGGAACCGCTGGGCGTTTCGGTGGGACTGCTGACCGGGTCTGTCCGTGCCAAGGAGCGCCGGGAGATCTATGAGGCGCTTTCTGACGGCAGCATGGCGCTGGTGGTGGGAACGCACGCCATTTTTCAGAAAGAGGTCACCTTTGCACGACTGGCGCTGGTCATTACCGACGAACAGCATCGGTTCGGCGTGGCACAGCGGACACTGCTGGCAGATAAAGGCGGCTGTCCCCACAAGCTGGTCATGTCGGCAACGCCGATTCCACGGACACTGGCACTGATGATCTACGGCGACCTGGATATCTCTGTGCTGAAAGAATTGCCTCACGGCAGACTGCCGGTGCAGACGTTTGCGGTCACGGGAAAGCTGCGCCAGCGTGCCTATCATTTTATCCGGCAGCAGCTGGAGCAGGGACACCAGGGCTATATTGTCTGTCCCATGATCGACGACCGGGACGAAAGCGAATTGCAGGCGGTGTCCAGCTATGCGGAGAACATTCAGAACGGTGCGTTTGCACAGTATCGGGTGGGACTGCTCCACGGCAGAATGAAGGCGGCGGAGAAGGATGCGGTCATGTCGGCGTTCCGGAACCACGAACTGGATCTGCTGGTCAGCACCACGGTGATCGAGGTGGGCGTGGATGTGCCGAATGCGACTATTCTGCTGATCGAGAATGCGGAGCGGTTTGGATTGTCGCAGCTGCACCAGCTGCGTGGTAGAGTGGGGCGTGGCAGCGCACAGAGCTACTGCATTTTAATGACAGATCATGTGACGGAGGAGTGCCGCGCCCGAATGCAGATCATGAGCCGCACCAGTGATGGCTTTCAGATCGCCGAGGCAGACCTGGAACTGCGTGGACCAGGTGACTTCTTCGGACAGCGCCAGCACGGTCTACCGCCGTTACAGATCGCAGACCTGTCTCATGACACACAGCTGCTCCACGAAGTGCAGGAAACGGCAAAAAAAATTCTGGAGCAGGACCCGGATCTTTCTGCGCCGGCACACGGTGCGCTGCGGCTGGAAGTACTGCGGCTTTTCCGGCGCAGCGGAGAAAATGGGAGAAATTAGCGATTTTGGCTGTCTTTTCTGTATAGTATATCATATTATACAATGTTGAAACTATACAGATGTCACAAACTGCACTTTTTTTCGATTTTTTTGAAAAAAACGCTTGACAAAACCCTTGCAATGTGATATACTGTAATAGTCGCCGGTGAGGAAAACACAAAACACACCGAAAAGACACCAAGTGGAAGCTTAGCTCAGCTGGGAGAGCATCTGCCTTACAAGCAGAGGGTCATAGGTTCGAGC
>ENA-UAPO01000716-UAPO01000716.1-human-gut-metagenome-genome-assembly--contig:-NODE-716-length-14018-cov-11.277877_pt1 | contig 14018 bp, 4 predicted proteins | sample MGYA00243481_ERZ654579 | MGnify/ENA primary metagenome ERZ654579 (study PRJEB26926, sample SAMN06164546) | human gut metagenome | biome: ENVO:00009003; feature: ENVO:2100002; material: ENVO:00002003... | reverse complement strand
TGTAGCTCCGTCTCGTGGGCTCGGAGATGTGTATAAGAGACAGCTATTATATCGGGTGAACAATGGGCTCACCCGATATAATGATAAAATATAACTTTACCATCATTTATCTTCATTGTCCAACCTGATTTTTTGCATATTCTGTAGAAGTCATTCCCCAATAAGATTTAAAACTTTTACTAAAATAATGAGGATCACTAAAACCTACCATATAAGCTATTTCCGACATTGTATATTGGTTTTCCTTAATCAGTTCAGCAGCTTTCCTCATACGCATTTCTTTTATATACATTATAGGAGCCATACCAGTTAAAGACTTCAGCTTATGAAAGAAATTGGTCCGACTCAGACTGAAATAACTGACCAATTGATCTACATTCAATTCCGGATTACTAAGTTGCTCTTCCATAATTCCAGCTAACTTATTAAGAAAAGCGGCATCTTTAGCCGACAATTGAACCGATTTATCTTTTTCTTTATTTTCACTCCCCTCTTCATACCCTACCTTACAATAATATGCTTGTAACATTTTACGCCGAGTTAGAATATTCTCTACTTTAGCTTGCAAATAATTAATACTAAATGGCTTCGTAATGTAATCATCAGCTCCTGTATGGATACCGGTCAGAATGCTATCCATATCCGTCTTAGCAGTCAATACTATGGCAGGAATATGCGAAGTTCGTTCATCGTTCCTTAGTTCCTGCAACATCTGTAGACCACTTTTTACAGGCATCATGATATCAGTAATTATTATATCAGGTAGATCAGAGAAAGCCTTTTTTAATCCAACCTCTCCATTATCAGCCTCAACAGACCGATATGCTTCCTGAAATATTTGTTTGATAAATACTCTTAATTCATAATTGTCTTCAACAATAAGCATGAGCGGCTTCTCCGCTTCATTCAATTCTTGTAGTTCGTTTTGAGAATTGAAATCTAAATTTGTATCTTCGTTCCAATCTGATAATATATATTCCGTGTCAGACGGATAATGTTTTTTACCTTTTAATAGCCTTACAGTAAATAGGCTCCCTTTTCCGAACTCACTTTCCACATTTATACTACCATAATGCATTTCCACAAGTTCTTTAGCTACTGAAAGTCCGATACCAGAACTTAAAGGAGCGTAAATGCTATCCGGAACCACATTCTCGTAACGATTGAAAATCACTTTCTGCTTTTCTCTCTTTATCCCTACTCCTTCATCTTGAACTTGAAGAAGGACTGCATTCCCATCATCTTTCATACTAACCCAAATGTTCTTGCCATCAGGAGTGTATTTGAAGGCATTAGACAGCAAATTAAAAATAATTTTCTCTAATTTATCCTTGTCCACCCAAAGATTTACTTTAGACAATTGAGTGTTAAAATTCAGACTAATATGCCGCTCTTGAGATAAAGCTGTAAAATAGTTGATTATCTCTTTCGTGAAACTGATAATATCCACATACTGAACTCTCAGTTTCATCTTGCTATTCTGGATTTTATTAAAATCCAAAATCTGCCCTACCAACCTCTGCATACGGTCACTATTCTTTTTAATAATCTTCAAAGTATCTCTCACCTTCCCAGAAAGGCTCTCGTCTCTGAGTATATATTCCAAAGGTCCGGTAATCAATGTTAATGGAGTTCTTAATTCGTGAGACACGTCAGTAAAGAAGCTAAGTTTTAATTGAGTAATCAATTCTTCATTTTTAGCCTTATTTTTTATCCGATAAAAAACGGTATATATATAAATGGCAACTGCAATAAATAATACAATCAAGAAGATATAGAGCATAGTAGCATAAGGTGTCTCAGAGAAAGTAGGAAGCACTTCAAAAGAAAGTGTTCGTTCATTTTCAACCCATACACCTTCATTATTGGTAGACTTTACACGAAATACATATTTTCCCGGAGGAAGATTAGTATAGTTGGCCTCATGCCCGTTATCCGTCAAACGAAAGTTTTTATCAAAACCGTCTAACTTGTAAGCATATTGAATATACTCCGTATTGGTCATGTCTAGAGCAGAAAATACCAGTCTGAGGGTATGATTATTAGGAGGTAACTGCATATCCCTGCTATCATCAGGATTAACAGACAAAATAGAAGGAGTTTTTCTGGGAGTCAGTTCCTGATTGTTTACCCAAATAGAAGAGAAAAATATTTGTGGTATAAAATCTGTTTTATGGATATTCTCAGGGGTAAAATAGAACAAACCTCGGTTAGTACCAAAAAAAATCTGCCTGCCATCTGTTGCCCCCACACCTTCACTGAAATGCATATTAAATGCGATATGCTCACTAGGATACTGAATCTGTTCGGCCGAAGCTACAAATTTCACTAATCCACCACCCGTCACCAACCATAAATTCCCTTGTTTATCCTCGTGCATAGAATAAATAATATCTGAAATAAGTCCATTTTTCTGTGTGAAGGATTTACATTGATAAGAATGGAGCCCCATGGGAGAAAGCTCATTTAACCCTCCGCCATAAGTAATGGCAAAAATTTTCCCATTATCCATACATTGAAGCATTTGTACGTCATTATTACTAAGGCTATTCACATTCCCCTGCTCACGGCATATAGAATGAAAATCTATTTCTTCAGGACAATGAAAAGAAACCTTAAATTGTAAAATCCCTGCTGTTGTAGACACCCAGATACGCCCTTGATTATCTTCAGTAATATGTCTGACTTTATAAAAATGACTTATCGGATATCTCTTTAACAAATTGCGATGATTGATAAATCTTAAAGTACCATCAGGCATAGTTTCAATCAAATTCAATCCACCTCCGTAAGTAGCTACCCAAAGTCTCTGCTTACTATCCTGAAAAGTAAAGTAAATATTATCATTACTCAATGAATAGGGGTCATCAGCTTTATATTTAAAATGCTGTAATTCAAAATTGCCTTTTGAAGTTTCTGTTGCTTTTATCAATCCCTGGCCTTTAGTAGAAATCCAATAAACACCAGCCGAATCTTGCATGATGGCATATACTTTGCCCCATTTCATCCTTTTCAATAATCGAAGCCGGGCATCATATATAGAAACATTCATATCTCTGCTTCCCGTCCAAATACGTTGTTTTTTGTCTATATACAGTGCCCTGATCTCATTATCAGGTAACTCTACATCCTGAGGAGTAGGCGTATAGATATGAAATTTATCAGGGATAAAAGTGATACGCTTAAGTCGGTTGAGCTGGGTACTCATCCATAAATTTCCTTGTTTATCAACAAAAGCAGCAAAACAGCGGTCATTTGATTTCCACTTGACAGGCTGCTCCGTAGTATTAAAAGGTATTAACCGCCTATTTTGAGAATCAAAATAAGAAAATCCTCCTCCCTTAGGGTGTACCCATAAAATATCGTTCCGATCCTCAAAAGCAAAAAAATCACTTTCAGTATTTAGCGGTCTTCCCAGTTCGTCCTTTCCTTCAATAAAGCTTAAACGCTGTGTTTTCAGATCAAACAAAGTGACTCCCGGAACAGGATGTACAAGCCACAATAAATCTCCACAAGTAATTTTAGCAGACTCTATGGTTTTGTCTTTCAACAGAGAAAGAGAGTCAAGCATCACATGTCTTATCTCACCGAGAGAGTCATGAATAAAAAAGCCGTCTGAATCAGTAACATATATCAGTCCAGCCACAGAAGGCAAAATAGAAATCACAGAAGCCGATGTTGGCAATTGAGTATGAATAGAAAGTTCTCCAGTCAACAAGTATTTATAAACTTTACCTTGATGTGCACCTAAATATATATATTCTTCCAACTCTGTTGCAAAATAAAAAGGTATTTTCTCACTTTTTCGACAATCAGACAAAGAAATAATAGAAAGTTCTGAATCATATAGTCGATATACCCCCTCATCCGTAAGAAGCCATTCCCGTAATTTCGAATCCATAAATACAGACCGGATTTTACCAGTAGACAACGTATTTTCTCTTGATGAATAGAATTGAAATGTCATAGATAAATCTTCGGGAGCCGTAACGACCCGTACTGCACTCCCATCTTCACGTAATAACCATACTATTCCATTCGGAAGGACAGATATTGACCGAAAGCTATTGGCTGTTTTTTGAATGACAGGTTCAAAGACTTCCTTGTCAGGATTAAAACGATAACAAGTGGAATCATAACACAATACCCATATACATCCGAATTTATCCTCGACTATATCTAATAAACGATCATTGGTCAGTCCTCCCAAATCTTCCATATTCGATTTATAATTCTTAAAATTATAACCATCAAACCGATAAAGCCCATTCCAAGTAGCAAACCATAACAGACCTTTATGATCTTGGATAATATCGTTGACCAGCCCATCCTCCACTCCATTCTGACTGGAAAAGTACGTAACTGAATATTTTTGAGATATAGCTCCTTTTACCGGCACATCGGCTGCAAAAAGGCATAGTATTACTACACAGAAAAAGGTAAGAATATCAACCCAGTATGTTTTCATATCAAAGTAATGTGTTTCCTTTGCGAAATTAGCAGAAAATGGGTATTCATCAAAGTACTTTCTACATTTAATCCATCGCAATATATGTTGTTTAGCTACCTTTGATAGATATTCCAACTAAATTATCAGTTTTTCCACTTATAAAAAGATAACATCCGTCTATATTTGACATCAAAACAAAAACAACTCTAATACTAAATTAATAATGAAAGACATGAGAAAAAAAAGAGTATTTAAAATCCCGTTCTGTTATAGTACAGGGTATTCTCCAAAAAGATTTTGGTTTGCTTGCGGAATTTCCTTAGGACTAGTTTCCTTACCATTATCCACCTTTGCAAACAACTGGTCAGGCCAACAAAGTTCAGCAATTCTAAAATCGGTTCAGCAAAACCGAATCATTACGGGTAACATCATAGACGAAAGTGGAGAAGCATTGATCGGCGTTTCCGTATTGATAAAAGGAACTACTCAGGGAACAGTAACTGACTTGGACGGTAACTTCACACTGGAGATTTCAGCAGGTGCTACCTTAGTTATTTCATACGTGGGTTATAAAACACAGGAAATTAAAGTAGGGAACCAACAAAAACTGTCTATCACGGTCGAAGCAGATAATAAACTACTGGACGAAGTGGTAGTAGTGGGCTATGGTGTAGTAAAGAAATCAGACCTTACCGGTTCTGTAGGTAGTGTAAAATCAGAGACGATTTCTGCTAAAGGTGCAACATCAGTTGTCGAAAGTCTGCAAGGGCAAGTTGCTGGAGTGAATATCTCACAGTCTTCTAGCCGTGCCGGTGACGGATTCAATATTCAGATTCGAGGTAAAAGTTCATTAAATGGCGGCAATCCATTATATGTAATCGATGGAGTAGTTTGTGAAAATATGGATTTTCTAAATCCGATGGATATTGAAAAAGTGGACATTTTGAAAGATGCTTCATCTACCGCCATCTATGGTTCACGGGCCACAAATGGTGTAGTGATGATTACCACCAAAAAGGGAGACAAAGATGTAGCCAAGACTACAATCAGCTATGATGGATATTATGGTGTAAAAACCAAAGCCAATATGCCGGACTTTATGGAAGGAGATGATTTCATGAAATTCCGTTTCTCCCGTTATCTGGTTTCATCTATGGATGCCTCTTCGGGAATGACTAACTGGGAAATGACTGATGCCAATTTCCTGAACTTCTGGGGAAATGGCAGTCAAATAGTGAAAGATATGTATCTCAATAATAATTATACCGATTGGGTAGATATCGTAACCCGTAACGGCTCACAACAGAATCATTTCATCAATATCTCGGGAAATGCAAAAAATATAACCTACCGCGTAGGACTAGGGTATCAAAATGAGGAAGGAATCATGTATGACGGTTATGAACGCTGGAATATAAAAGGAGCAGTAGATCATAAGATTTCAGATAAAATCTCAGCCGGATTCTCCACAAATATGGCAACAGCATCCAAAGAGAGTGGTAGCAACTACTCTATTTTGGAAGGGTTCCGTATGACCCCTAATATGCCATGCTATTATTGGGAAGGGGAAAAGGCAGGACAATTAATTTCACAACCAGGTAAAGATGCCGCCATCTATCCCAATGGTGGTGGTCCGACTTCCTCCATCAATCCAGTGGTGGACCGTTTGAACTCAAAAGACGATACACGTTCTTATGATGTGATGGCAAACATTTATTTGCAATACAGCCCCGTTAAAGAAATAATTCTTAAAACTACTTTCTCCCCCATGTATACCAAAACCCATCGTGGTACATTCTATAACGGAGAAACCCAACTTCGTTCTGGAAAAACAAACATGGCCGAAAACTATAATGATGAAATATTCTCGTATACTTGGGATACGCAAGCCAATTACATCAAGAATTTTGGAGATCATAGTCTGAATGCCTTGGCCTTATTCAGTGTCTATGAACAAAAATTACAAGGCGACTATATCAATGTAGTGGATATGCCATTTGATGTAGACTGGCATAATCTTGGTTCAGGCACTGTACAAAGTCAGTCTAGCTATTATAAAAAAATCTCCATGTTATCTTATGTAGCCCGTATCAACTATGCCTACAAAGGCAAATACATGCTGACTGTATCTTCACGTTGGGACGGCAGTTCCAAATTCCAAAAAGACAATCGTTGGGGGATGTTCCCCTCAGCTGCCTTGGCATGGCGCATTTCCGATGAAGATTTTATGGGATTTGCCAGCAAATGGTTAAGCAATTTAAAACTCCGTGCCAGTTTTGGCGTTACCGGTAATAATGCCGGTGTAGGGCCTTATGACACACAAGCTTTGGCAAATATTAAATATTACTATAATTACGGATCGTCTGTTGCCAACGGTTATGGTTATACCATGACGAACGCCGACCTGACTTGGGAGAAGACAACCGAAATCAACCTCGGTCTTGACTTCGGTTTCTTGAATAATCGTATCAATGGATCTATCGATATCTACAACAAAGATTCCAAAGATCTCTTGATGGAGATGGAAACTCCATTTGAACTAGGTTCCTATACCGGCTCTATTGTAAGTAATGTGGGTAAGGTGAACAATAAGGGTATGGAAATCCAACTGAATACCATCAACGTAAAGAATAAAGATTGGAACTGGGAGACAACCTTCTCTTTTGCGCGTAACATTAACTCTATCAAAGAATTGAATGGTACCAAAGAAGACTTAGTGGGTAACAAATGGTTTATCAATCACCCTATAGACGTAGTCTACGGCTATAAATACACCGGAATCTGTACTCGAGAAGAAGCGCAAGCTTATGCCCAAGACCCGAAAATGAAAACCAAATTCTATGAAGGCGAGATGAAAATCTATGATAAGGATGGCAATGGTACTATTGATGCCAATGACAAAATGATCCTCGGACATTGTGCTCCGACCTGGACCGGCAGTTTCACTTCTAACCTGTCATACAAGAATATTGATTTCTCTTTCAGTATTTACACTAGTCAGGGAGGAATGGTATACTCTCCCTTCATGGCCGAATTCGTAGACTATGGACAGCGTGGCATGAATCGTCTGAACATGGATTATTATATACCGCAAGGTGCTCCGATACTAGGTGCTGATGGCTCTATAGCCTATCAGGAAGCCACTCATTACGGTAGTTATCCCTTCCCAACCAATGGTGGAAACGGTAAAGGAGGCGGTGCATACTGGCAAAGTGGTGCCAATGAGGACCGGGCACAAAATTTCGTTGATAACTCATATGTCCGAGTCAAAAACATTACTCTTGGCTATACTTTTCCACAGAAATGGATTTCAAAACTTCATATTTCCAACTTAAGAATCTACGCCAATGTATTAAACCCCTTCACTTTCACAAGTTATGAAGGATTCGATCCCGAATGGGCTGATGCACAAGTAGGTGACGGTACCGGTGGTGTCAGTTCAAGAACTTATCAAGTTGGTATAAATTTAAAATTCTAAAATTAAATGATTATGAAAAAAATATATTTCATTATGGCATTAGGATTGGCAACTCTCTCAGGATGTTCGGATTTTCTTGACCAAAACAACAAATCTAATGTTCCATCAGCTGAATTTTATCAGACTTCGGCAGGATTCGCCAGTTTAACTAACAGCGCTTACTCCACACTGCGAGAGCTTTATAATGCCCAACCGCAATTATTCGTAGCGGGAACAGACCTGTATGCAGACGGAAAGTCACAGGGAGTAGTCATGAGCCAATATACCTTCACTGCAGATGAAGGCATTATAAAAAATTTCTATGTAAGTTGTTTTAAAGGTATTCAGCTAGCCAATAGCGTTATATCTTATGGAGACATAACGGAAGATTCCAGTGTACGACTGCAATATGTGGACGAAGCACGTTTTATCCGTGCATGGTATTATTTCCAACTAGTGCAACAGTTCGGGCCTGTAGCTTTGAACAAACAAATGTTTGACCATGCCGAAATGAGTCATGAACGTGCCAGTCTTGCAGATGTTTATAAGTTCATCATTGAAGAGTTTGAGTATCTAGCCTCTTCCGAATCCCATTTAATGGAACGTGCCAACTCCGGTGTAGGACGTGCCAATAAACGCGCAGCAACCTTTTACTTAGCCAAAACCTATCTGACTCGTGGATGGCTAGATGGCACTGATTACGAAGCCCAAGAAGAAAATATAGCTCAAAATTCAGACTTCGCAAATGCAGCTAAGTATGCCTTGGAAGCAATTAATGGCGAAATTCCTTTCCTCTCCATAGAAGAAGCTTTTGACGTAGAAAATGAAGAAAACAATGAAATATTCTGGAGCATACAGTTTAATTCGGCTGCTGTAGAAGATCCCGTAAAAGACGGTTCCTACCAACAAGCCCAATTCGGAGCTTATTTAGGTGGTTCCGAAAAACCAAGAAATAAGGCAATTGACGGTTGCTTTGCTCCTTCACTACGTCTACAGCAAATGTATAGTCGGGGTGATGCACGGTTGGAACAAACTTTTATGTTAGAATTCCATACCAGTTATTTCGACTATTACTCAGCACCGACTAGTTCTTCTATCATTTATTATTATGCTCCAGCATGGGCTACAGATGAAGATATCGCTGCCTGGAAAGCAGACGATCCTTATGGAATTAAAAAGAATACACTGGTAAGCAAAACAATAGCAGACGGTGGTATTGCTCCATCCAACGGTGCCCCAGCCACATACAAAGACCGTCGTTCACAAGACTACGGCAATGCTTGTATCAAGAAATTTGATGATTATTCAGAAACTTCTATTGCTAACCGTAATTCTACTTGCAGCATGCATGATGTGGTAGTAGCGCGCTTAGGAGAAACCTATCTGATTGCCGCCGAAGCCTATTTAAAAATGGGTAAAACAGAAGAGGCTGCACAAATGATCAATAAACTTCGTCAACGTCCAGGAACTATTCGTAAAGGATACACAACAGAAATGACTGTCACCAGCAACGATATTAATATTGATTTTATTCTTGATGAACGTGCTCGTGAATTAGCTGGAGAATATGTCCGTTGGACAGATTTGAAGCGTACTCACACTTTAGTGGAATATGCCACAAAATATAATGAAGACGGCATAAAAGAATCTGCTATGATAGGCCCTGATGGTAAATACAAGATTCTTCGTCCTATTCCACAAGCTGCCATTGATTTGAATCAAGCTAAAGTGACACAAAACCCTGGTTATTAAGTTAAAAAACATGCTGATGAAAAATTTTTTACTTATTCTTCTATACTTTATAAATAATGTATTAGTCTTGTCAGCTCAAGGTACTCCCGGTAAATGGGGAGATCAGGGCAATGGAACATACATAAATCCGATTTTAAATGCTGACTACTCTGACCCGGACGTTATCCGGGTCAGAGATAAATATTACATGATAGCTTCCGACTTTCATTTTCTAGGAATGCAAGTATTGGAATCTTCAGATATGATCAATTGGAAACTGATTTCCCAAATCTATCACCATTTTGATTTTCCCGGCTGGGATAACAACCAACAATATGCAGGAGGTTCATGGGCACCCTCAATTCGTTACCATGATAACAAATTCTGGGTCTTTTTCTGTACTCCCAAAGAAGGATTATTCATGTCAAATGCTGTCAATCCTTCAGGTCCTTGGAGCCCTTTACATTTAGTTAAGAAAGTAGAAAAATGGGAAGACCCTTGCCCCTTTTGGGATGAAGATGGTCAAGCATACCTAGGCCGGAGCCGTCATGGAGCCGGGCCTATCATTATTCATAAAATGAGTGCAGACGGTACACGTCTACTTGATGAAGGAATGACCGTATACACTGGACCTGTAGCCGAAGGAACAAAAATTTTCAAAAAAGATGGTTACTATTATCTCTCTATTCCGGAAGGAGGAGTAGGTACGGGATGGCAGACTATCCTCCGCTCAAAAAATATATATGGTCCTTATGAAAAGAAAGTAGTATTGGAACAAGGAAGTACTACGATAAACGGCCCTCATCAAGGAGCCATTGTCGATACTCCGGATGATCAATGGGCTTTTTTTCATTTCCAACATCATCATGCCTTAGGCCGTGTAGTTCATCTTCAGCCCATGCATTGGGAAAACGATTGGCCCGTTATCGGAGTAGACTTTGATAGAAATGGAATAGGAGAACCTGTATATGTATGCCAGAAACCCATTGAAAGCAAAACCATATTCGCTCCGCAAACAGATGATGATTTCTCTACCCCCAACCTATCACTGCAATGGCAGTTTAATCATAATCCGACAGACCACGCATGGTCCTTATCGGCACATCCAGGTTCACTCACTCTGAAAGCATTGAAATCTTCAACCTTCAGATTGGCACGCAACACCCTGACACAAAAGATTATGGGGAATATAAGTGAAGCTACAATAGCTATGGATTTTACAGAAATAGCTGATGGGCAACGATGCGGATTAGCTTGCATGGGAAAAATAAATAATGTTCTAGGTATCAAGATGGAGAAAGGACAAAAGTATCTGTACACATCCAATGATACAACAGAAATAAGTACAACTTTCCCAAACGGAAACCAAATTTATCTACGTGTATCTATCGACATGACCAATCAGAAGTTCCAATACTTCTACAGTACAGATAATATACGTTTTATTCCTTATGGAACTTCCTTTTTTATTCCATTCGGTTTTTGGAAAGGCGCCCGCATTGCACTATATTGTTACAACAAAGAACAGGAAGCAGGAACAGCTTCATTCCAATGGTTCAAATACAAACATGACGGACCTCAAAATAAAATAGACAATGCAGCCGAACAGATTATTTCCAATATAGCGCGTACTTCATTTCCGCATAAGAAAATAAAAGTGATCTGCCCTGATTCCGCTTCCAACCAAAAAGGTCATTCACGCCAGTTAATACAGCGAGCAATAGACTCTTGTTCTTTGGCAGGCGGAGGACACGTTATAATTTCGAAAGGAATCTATTATTTAAAGGGAAATCTAGTACTGAAAAGTGATGTCAATTTACATTTAGAGAAAGACGCCTATCTACTTTTCAGCGGTAAGGCTGATGACTTTCTTCCTGAAGTATGGACACGTTGGGAAGGTACGGAACTATATGGACATTCTCCCATGATTTATGCCAAACATGCCACTAATATAGCCATTACAGGACAAGGTACCATAGACGCCCAAGGAGGACGGGAATTTGCTTCATGGTCTCAGATAGAGGTATCAGACAGAAATCGTCTGCGTAAAATGGGAGAAAAACTAATCCCTGTCACAGAAAGGATCTTTGGGAAAGGTACTATACTACGTCCCTCTTGCATACAATTCATGGGATGTTCTCGCATTTTAGTAGAAGGTATCACCATTAAGAATTCTCCTTTCTGGACTATTCATCCTGTATACTGTGACAATGTAATAGTACGAAGCATCACCATTGACAGTCACTATCCTAATAATGATGGATGTGATCCTGAATCAACTTCCAATGTATTAATAGAAAAATGCATTTTCCGCACGGGAGATGATGCCATAGCTATCAAAGCAGGCCGTGACGCCGACGGCCGTGAAATAGGACGCCCTTCAAAAAACATCGTCATACGTAATTGTCTGTTCCAGTCTGAATGCAATGGTTTATGTATCGGCAGTGAAATGTCAGGCGGCGTGGAAAACGTATATATGGATAATATACAAATCGGAACAGTAAAGAATGCCCTTTATTTTAAATCCAACCGTGACAGAGGAGGATATATTCGTAATATACAAGTCAGCAATATTACTATAGAACGCTCAAAAGGAGCCATTCTCCGTTTTGAAACCAATTATTTCGGTTTTCGAGGTGGCAGACATGCTTCTCAATATGAGAATTTCCGCATCAGTAATGTAAAAGCTGATTGTTCCGACCACTATGCAATCTTTATGGATGGATATGAAGAAAAGCCCATAAGAAATATCGAAATAGAGCATTTCCATGTACGAAAAGCTGCTTATCCTTATTACTTAAAGTGTGCGGAAAATATCCGCCTTAAAGACACTTCCGTGAATGGAAGAAACTTGCCGGAATATCCGGAAAAGCACAAAAAACGTGTAACACTGGATATATACTAATTATGCACAAAGCCCCGACTTTCACAAGCAGGGGCTTTGTGCGTAAAAGAAAGAAGGGGTGCATTTTGACACACCTTCAAAGAATAGGAACCGGACATGTGAAAACCGCATCCGGATATGTCAGCGAAAATGCACGGTACAGAGTTGTCAGGCGTGAAGGCTGTCCCCTGCGATGCCGCTGTTTTAAAGCAAAAGGAAACAGGACGATAGAACTGAATCACAGGCTCAGAAAATACAGGCAGAATGCCAAAGAGCTGCTCTGCTCCGAGGAAGGACTGAAGCACAGAGGACAGAGCTGTATAGAGCCGGAAGCCGTGTTCGAACAAATGAAATACAATATGAACTACAAACGTTTCCGCCATTTGGAAAGGATAAGGTCTTCATGGATTTTTCCTTCTTGGCCATTGCCTTCAATATAAAGAAAATGTGTGCAAAAATGATAAAAGAAGGTATGAATTGGCTGATGAAACTGTTTTATAAGCTTACAACTGCTATTTTTAGATGTTGGGAACAAACAAATCAAAGAAGTATCCAAAATATCGCAACTTAAAAAAATGAACCGATTTTTATAGTCAACGAAAAAAAGAAGGTGCATCGTGCATTACGACACGCCTCCATAGGATTCCATGTGTCTTGACGCTGACAAGCTTCAAGCGGGTCAGGAACTCCGTCATCCGGCCGGCAAAGGCTGTGGGATGACTTCATCCGAGAGTTCGACAGTATCAAACTGCACGACAAGAATGGAAGGACCTACTCCCCGAAGACCAACCTCAGAGGCAGCAAGGGGACGGTATGGCTGTATCTGGAATCCCGAAGCTGAGTACCGTTTTTTCACGGTGCATACTGCCGTATGGATAAAAACGGTTGTATCAATAACGACCATGACATCCACATCCGGGCACAGCGTGCAGCCGAACGGGTGGCCCTGAAACGGGGCTGGACGTGTTCAACGATGAATTTGACTACCGGGAGACAGCCAACAGCCGTGACCTTACGGACATGGCAGTGGCTCTCTTTGTCGGGATGCTCGATGTTCCGGCAGTCCCTTCCGAAGGCGGAGGCAGTTCCAGCGACCTTCCCTGGGGGCGTGAGGACGAGGATGACCGGGCGTAAACCCAAGACAGGACTTAAATGATAGAAAACGATGAACAAAGACAGATTTGATTTTTTAGAAATAGATGTGGCAATTCCGGCTGCTGAAAAGATGCAGCAGGAAGATCGGACAGCCGTTGTATTGGAGAACAACTGCAAGGTCGTCGGCATTCTTAATGAGAAGGTGGAAAAGCTTGAAAACAGACTTGCGGAAGCCCTGTCCGCACCGGACGAGACTGTCTCTTCCTTTCATAAGGCAAGCAGGGTGACTGTCGGCGAGGACTCCAGACGTGTGCTTGAACAGGAAGGAGATGCCATTTGCCGGAAGACGACCGAAATGATTGGCCTGTCTCTTATACACATCTCCGAGCCCACGAGACGGA
>ENA-UAPO01000660-UAPO01000660.1-human-gut-metagenome-genome-assembly--contig:-NODE-660-length-14975-cov-5.439276_pt1 | contig 14975 bp, 17 predicted proteins | sample MGYA00243481_ERZ654579 | MGnify/ENA primary metagenome ERZ654579 (study PRJEB26926, sample SAMN06164546) | human gut metagenome | biome: ENVO:00009003; feature: ENVO:2100002; material: ENVO:00002003... | reverse complement strand
CCGAGACCTACACGCGTAAGATCGTCGGCAGCGTCAGATGTGTATAAGAGACAGACCATACACCGCGAGAGCGACGACTGGTATTATTTTGTCAGCGATGGTCAATACGCCTACCGCTATAAAGACGGCACTGCCGCCAACGATTCCATTTATACAGCCGCAGATTTTTTCTTTGATGCACCGCTGGCCCCCGCCCAGCGCGACGGCAAATGGGTATATCTGGACACTGCCGGGCGCGAGGTAACAGAACCCTGCTATGACAGCGTCTATGCCCCAGACTATTACACAGAGGAACCCCTGGTCTACCGCCGCGCCGCCCCGCTGCTGAACGGCTATGCGCCGGTGAGCCGGGACGGAAAGTTCGGTCTGCTGGATTCCACGGGAGCAGAATTTGTCCCCTGCGCGTATGACGGCCTTGTGTGGGACGGCGGCACGGCCTGGGTCAGGCTGGGCGACGGCTGGCACGAATATTCTATTCCCGGCGTGACGAAACCCGACCCGCTGGACGACCTGCCGGAAAGCATTGTCGCACCCGACACGCGGCCCACACGGACGGATATTGTATTTTTCTCGGTGGATACTGCCGGGGAGCGTCTAAACGTGCGTACCGGGCCGGGGCTGGAATACAACATTCTCGACAAGCTTTCCGATTCCGCGCAGGTGCGCCTGTACGGCACCCTGAGCACTGCCCCCGGCTGGGCGCTTGTCAAATACGGACGTAAATTTGGCTGGGTCAGTCAGGATTTTCTGGTTTTGGGACGTTAAAATAAAAAATGCCCCGGACACGCGATGTGTCCGGGGCTGTTGCTTTGCGGTGGTCGGTTTGCATCGGGCAGCCGTACAGTTCTCTCCCCCACCGCCTGCGGGCGGAGCCCCCTCGCAGAGGGGGCCAAGGGGTGAACGCACCTTTTTTGACAGTCTGACGGAAGAGACGAATCTCTCCCTTACTTCTTTTTGCGCGTTGTGCGTTTTGCCGTTCTTCGCGGTGCAGGCTTTTTGACCGGCTCCGGTACAGGCTTCACACGGACAAACTGGATGGGGTTGCCGTTTGCCAGAATGCGCTCCTCGACCTCGAGCTCCGGCAGGGATGCCAGGAATTTGTTCAGGCTCTTGGAGCCGAAGTTGCGCACATCAAAGTCCGGGTAGCGCTTGATGAGCTGATCACCGACGCGGGAGGTGCGCACCCAGCCCGTGCCGTCGTCCATTTCATCAATAAGGCCGTGGATGATGCGGCCAATGGAATCGCGGTTGATGGCCGTGTCGTCCCCGGCGTTGGCGCGGGCGGCGGCCTCGGCGGCGGGGGCTGCGGGCGCGGTGTCGTCGGTCTCGCCGTGGTCGAGGATCAGATCCAGGTATTTGAACTGGTCGCACGCCTTGACGAAGGGGCCGAGCGCTTTGCTCTCGCCCATACCGATGACGAGTTTTCCGGCCTCACGCAGACGGGCAGCCAGCCGCGTAAAGTCGCTGTCCGACGAGACGATGCAGAAGCCGTCCAGATTGCCGCCGTAGAGCAGGTCCATGGCGTCAATGATCATGGCGGAGTCCGTCGCGTTTTTGCCCGTCGTATAGCTATACTGCTGGATGGGGATGATGGAGTTGTTCAAAAGCGCGTCCTTCCAGCTCTTGAGGCGCACATCCGACCAGTCACCGTAGATGCGCTTGCAGGCGGCCACGCCGAAGGTCGCGGCCTCGTCAAGAATGACCTTGACATACTTGGGCGAAATGTTGTCCGCATCAATGAGGATCGCAAGTTTCAGGTCTTCCATCGCTTACTTCCTCTCGCGCTTGGGCTGCTCAAAGTACATATAAAGCTGGCACGGGATCATGCCGTTGTAAATTTTGCGGCGGCGCGCGGCCTTTTTGCCAAAGTGCTGCTCAAACTCGGCGTCCGCGGTGATGGCATAGAGCCCCTGCGCGGGGTGCGCCTGCCAAACCTGGCCCAGCGTTCTGGCAAGGCTGGCGGCCTCGGATGCGTCGCCGAGGCGCTCGCCGTAGGGCGGGTTCGTCAGGACGGTGGCGTTGTCGAGTGCACGGAATTCCTTTACATCGGCGACCTCAAAGCGGCAGCGGTCCCCCACGCCCGCCAGCTTGGCGTTCGCGTTGGCCAGTGCCACGGCGGCGGGGTCAATGTCGTAGCCGATGCCCTCGAACGCAGCGTCCTTGCGGACCTCGTCCAGGGCCTTCTGGCGCTGCTCTGCCCAGATGTCGGCGGGCACAAAGTCGAAGTGCTCGGCGGCAAAGCGGCGGCGCAGGCCGGGGGCCAGGTTCAGCGCCTTCTGGGCAGCCTCGATGACCAGCGTGCCGGAGCCGCAGAACGGGTCCTGCACGAGGGAGTCGCGGCGCACGCGGCCCAGGTCGGCAATGGCGGCGGCCAGCGTCTCCTTGATGGGGGCCAGCGTCGCGTTTTTGCGGTAGCCGCGCTTGTGCAGGCCGTCGCCGGAGGTGTCGAGGTAGATTTCCACGGTGTCCTTGCGCAGGGCAAAGCGCACCTTGTACAGTGCGCCGTCCTCGGGCAGGGTGCCGACCTTGTGGCCGTGCATCAGGCGCTTGACGATGGCCTTTTTGACGATGCTCTGGCAGGCGGGCACGCTGGACAGCTGGCTGGACAGGCTCGAGCCCTTGACCGGGAACGCCGCGTTGGCGGGCAGCAGGTCCTCCCACGCGATGTTGTAGCAGCCGTCGAACAGCTCGTCAAACGTCGTGGCCTTGTAGGTAGCCAGCAGCAGCAGGACGCGCTCCGCCGTGCGCAGGTTCAGGTTGGCGGCGGCGATAACGTCCGCCCCGCCCTGGAATGCCACGCGGCCATCGGTGACCTGGATGTTCTGTGCGCCCAGACGTTTGACCTCAAAATTCAGCGTCGACTCCGTGCCGAAAAAACAGGGCGCGACCATGGTATAAAGTGTAGACATAGGTGTCCTTTCTTATTGATGTGCCGGTTATTTTGTAGGGGCGAGCATTGCTCGCCCGCGGGCGGTCAATGACCGCCCCTACATTCTAAAATTGCAAAAAGACCCCAGCCCGGCGGCTGACAGCCGTCAGGATAGGGCCGTTCGTACTGTGGTTTCTGCGGCCAAATCAGCCGCGGCGGCGGGAATATCCACCGCGATGGTTCTCCGTCACGCGCTTGAGGTCTGCGATCTTCTCCTCACTGCGGGTCTTGTAACGGGCCATCATGTCCTCAAAGCTCATCTCGCCTTGGGGGGCGGCGGGCTTGGGCTGCCACACGCGGGGCTTTTCCTCGCGCTTGGGGCGCGGGGCCGAGCGGCGATCACCGCCGTTGCCGCTGCGCTCACCGTGCGGCTGGCGCGGTGCGCGTTCCGGTGCGGGCTGGGTGCGCTTGATGGACAAGGCGATCTTGCCGTCCGGTGCGATGGAAAGCACCTTGACGGAAACCGTCTGCCCGTCGCTCAAGACAGCAGAAAGATCCTGCACAAACTCGTAAGAAACCTCGGAGATGTGGACAAGACCGGTCTTGCCCTCCGGCAGAGAAACGAACGCGCCGAACGGCTTGATACCAGTGACCTTGCCCTCGACAATATCCCCAACTTGTAATGCCAAACTATGATACCCCTTTAAAATGTAATTTATTACAGGGGGCTGCCGCAAAGCTTCCCCGCTGAAAACGATGTTATTTGCCGCTGATGTCCACAAAGACGCGCTCATTGGGCTTGGCGTAGCCCTGCTCCCGGGCGTAGCGCTCAATGATGGCGTCCTCACCCTGGTCGAGCGTGCCGGACAGCTCGGCATTTTCCGTGACCTGTGCCGCCAGCTGGTTCTTCAGCGATTGCAGCTCCTGCTGCTTGGCCGCGATGGAGACCTGGTTCCTGACCAGCCCTACAAACATAGCGGCGCTTACGATGACCAGCACCGGAAGTACGACCCACTGCACCAGAAACTGGGTGCGGGACAGCCCGCTGCGTTTTCTCATCTGGGATGCCCCCTTCCAAGACATGCACATTACTACGTATGGCTAATTATATAATACTTTCGACGGTTTTTGCAACCGTTTTTCGGCGGATTTTTTGATTTTAGCAGATTTTTTTGCTTTGCGGCAGGCGCGGCGGCGGCTTTGGGCCGCTTGTAAGCGCATTGGTGCGGGCCTGACGAGCATTTTGTGTACAAGCCGCAGCGGTCTGCACGCCAGCTCCGCCAGCGCTGCCGCCGCGCGGTGCACGGCAGGCTGCACCGCCCACCGCCAGCTGACGGCCCCCAGCAGCACGGCGGCGCTCATATACCAGCGGGCCAGACCGCCCGCGCTGGCCCCGGCGGCAAACCCGCAGACGAGCACCGCCGCCGCGGCAAACACGGCTATGTCCCGGAAAAAGCACCGCACCGGCCCCTCCCCGAGTGCCAGCCGCACAGCATCCCGCGCGGCCCCGAGCAGGCAGCCGAGCCCTAAGCACCACAGCACATCCCCCAGCACGGCCCACGGCGCGGGCGACGGGGCCATCTACCGAAAGAGCCGCGCCAGCAGACTGCCGCCGGACTGCTGGTTCTCGGCATACTGCAGGTATTCGATCTTACCGGAAAGCTGCACCTGGCCGCTCTGGGTGGAAAGCTCGCCGATCTGCAGCTCCTGCCCGCCGACGGTCAGGTTGCCGAGCGGCGTTTCCAGCACAGCGGCGTTTTCGTCGCAGCTGATGGCCCGGATGACGCCGGTCACAGCCAGATGGCGGCGGTCCTTCAGCGCCAGGCCGTGGCTTTTCGGCTGGGGCTGGGCGGTGTCAGCCGCGCGGGGTGTGCGCGACTCCAATTTTGTTTCCGGCATGGCGGTTCCTCCCCTGCTTGTTTACAATGGTAATGTATGCAGACGGAGGGGAAAGTAGAACCGGGCTGAGGGGCTCTGGCCGTTTACCCCTCGATCACCTCAAACATCTCCCGCGCAACGTCCTTGCCCTTCTGCTCAACGTCGGAGAGGACGCGGATCTTGACGGGCCGGTTGCCGAAGGTGACCTCGATGATGTCGCCGATCTTGACCGTGTAGCTGGCCTTGGCGGGCTTGCCGTTGACCAGCACGCGCCCGGCGTCGGCGACCTCATTGGCGAGGGTGCGGCGCTTGATGACGCGGCTGACCTTTAAATACTTGTCCAGACGCATGATTTTTCCTTTCACTCATACAAAACCGCCCCGTCGCAGGCTGTGACGGGGCGGACCGGGTTCCGTTTTAAGTTACTGAACGGCGTCCTTCAGAGCCTTGCCAGCCTTGAAGGCGGGCAGCTTGGAAGCCTCGATGGTGATCTCGGCGCCGGTCTGGGGGTTGCGGCCCTTGCGCTCGGGGCGCTCGCGGACCTCAAAGGTGCCAAAGCCGACCAGCGTGACCTTGTCGCCGTCCTTCAGGGCAGCGGTGATGGCGTTCAGGGCGCTGTTGACAGCAGCCTCGGCATCCTTCTTGGTCAGGTTCGCATCGTTCGCAACAGCGGCGATCAGTTCAACTTTCGTCATAGTATTATACCTCCAAAGTATTATATCAGCAAAAAGCGGCTGCGGAAATCTCCGTCCGCTCGGCTCACTTCTTAGCTCTCCTGGTTTTCCGCGCGGCCTGCATGCTCTGCAAGGAACGCGGCATTGCGCTTCTGCAGCGCCTGCTCGGGGTCAACACCCGCCTGGCGCGCCAGCGCGGCAGCGGTAAACAGCAGCTCTCCCACTGCCTGCTCCGCCGCAGCCTTGTCCGCAGCGGAGACGGCGGTCTCGGCTGCGGCGGCGATGTCCGCGGGTGCCGCTGCTGTTTCCACGCCGCAGCGGGCTGCGCGCTTTTGCAGCTTAGCGGCACGCATCAGCGCAGGCAGCGCACCGGGCACGCTCTCCAGGTCATCGGCCAGTGTCAGGCGGCCCTTTTCCTTATTCTTGAGCGAATCCCAGTCTTTTATGCTCTCGTCCCCACGAAAAATGTGCGGATGGCGGTCAAGCAGCTTGCGGCAGACACCGTCACAGACCTCTGCAAAGGTGAAATGCCCGGCCTCCCGCTCGATCTGCGCATGAAAGACGACCTGCATCAGCACGTCCCCCAGCTCCTCACACAGGAGTTCCGGGTCGTCGAGGTCAATGGCATCCACAGCCTCGTAGGCTTCCTCCAGAAAATTCATCCGGATGGACCGGTGCGTCTGCACCTTGTCCCACGGGCAGCCGTTGTCCGGGTCACGCAGGATCGCAATGATTGCGGCCAGATCGTCCGCCGTGTAGTGCTGTTTTTCAGGGTATGCGTTCATAGACCTCTCCGCTTGGGCAGAAATGCAATACGCTTCATTTTACACATATCGCAGGATTTGTCAAGTGTTGGCAGCGTTTCTCCTGCAAAAGTTGCGTTCTGCCGTATTTTACAGCTGAGCACCACAGTGGTTGCAGAACAGGGCGTCGCCGTCGACCTCGGCCTTGCAGACGGGGCAGGTCTTGGTCTCGCCGCGCAGCTGAATGGGTTCTTCCTCGATTTCCTCGTCCTCGGCGGGGGCGGCCTCGGACTCGATGTTCTCGGCGGTCTCCTGGGCCTCGACCTCGGCGCGCTCGTCGTCTGTCATGTTGGCCTTGATCTCCTCAATAGCCTTCTCGACCTCAGCCACGGCGTCGATATACTTCTCGACCAGGGCGGGGTTCTCCTCACCGGCCTTGTGCAGGCTGTAGACCAATGCGCCGAGCTGACGCTGCGCCTTGGACAGGCGCGCCTGCTGGTTCAGAAGATCCAGCTTGTTCTTGCCCTTATCTGCCAGATCCTGTGCGGTCTTTTTGGCGGAATCCACCAACTGCAGACCCTGCTCCTTCAGCATCTCAATATCCAGTTCAAACATAGTTAAGCACCTCTTTCTTTAGCCCTGTCGCGGCAGTTCTGCCGTGCGATTTAGGTCTATTATAGCCCATTGCGGTGCGGTTTGCAACGCGCAAATGTATATTTTCCGTGAATTGTGCAGGATTATTTACCGATAAACTCCCGCAGCATACTGTTTTGGGGCACCAGCGCGGTGCCAAGCGCCGGGAACGCCGCAAATTTTTCCCGCAGGGCGGCCAATTGGCGCGCCTGGGTGGCGGTCAGCGCCGGGTCTGCCGGCATGGCGTCCAGCACGGTACGCCACAGGCAGACCTCGTAGGTATGGGTCGTGTCCAGCAGGAGATTGGCGCGGGGCTTGTAGGGCTTGATATAGCGGTCCTCGCCCGCGCAGACGTGGCCCCACAGCCCCAGCGTGAACGCTGCACCGTGGCCGCGGAACAGGCAGTCCCGCACCAGACGGCGTGCCAGGCGGATGTCCCGCGTGGCCAGGCAGCGCGCGTCGCGGCTGTCGGCGTATTCCTCCCGCAGACCCGCGTACAGGCAGAGTGCTGCATCTTCGGGCAGCTCCTCGGTCAGGGCGGGGTTCAGTGCGTGCAGTCCCTCGATGATGACCACGCCGTCCTGCGCGTCGATGCGCTGGGTGCCGCTGGGCCGCTGAATCGTGAAATCAAACACAGGTGCGTCACAAACGCCCGTTTTGTACAGTTCCTTCAGGCAGGCGTGCAGCCTTTCAAGGTCAAGCGCCTCCAGGCTCTCGTAGTCGTCGCTGCCGTCCGGGTGCTTGGGGTATTTCCCTTCCCCGATGTAGAAATCGTCAAGGCTGATGACCTGGCTGCGGTGCCCGCGGGCGGCGATAGCGTCAGCGATCTTGTGCGCGGACGTCGTCTTGCCTGCGGCGGACGGACCGGTCAGCATGACAATGCGCTGCCCCGCGGCCAGCACCTCGTCCGCGATGCTCTCGATCTGGTCATGGTAGTGGGCCTCGCTCAGAGCGGCCAGCTCCTGCGGGCGGCGGGCCGCCAGCGCGACGAGGTCACGGCTGACGAAGCGTTTGCGATGTGTAACGTGCATAGAAATCCTCCACAGCCTTTTTGCGGTCCAGCAGTTCCGCAAAGCGGTCAATGTATTCTGTCGGATACTTGAAGTTGAAGATACGCTCGATCTTGCCGCGGCGCTGCCCCGGAATGACGAGCTTGGTGGAGCCGCCCGCACCGGCGGACAGAATCGTGTGGACCTCCTCCATTATATAAATATTGTAGAGGCACTCGAAACCGGGCTTGGCCCAGCCGATGTTTTCCAGATTTTGCAGCGTGCCCTTCTGGCGGTACATATAGTACGGACGGTAACCGGCGTCGGCCAGCAGGCTGCATTTGCCGAGCATGGCGGCCACATCGGCGTAGTCGGCGGCGCGGTGTTCCACGACGATGTTGGACGCGCGCTTGAGGGTCAGCGTGTGGACCGTGATGTTTTCGGGGTCCAGCGCGATGGCCTGACGCAGGCTGGCCTCAAAGCCCTCGACGGTATCCCCCGGCAGACCCGCGATCAGATCCATGTTGATGTTTTTGTGCCCTGCCGCGCGGGCCGCCGCAAAGCAGTCAACGATGTCCTGCGCGGTGTGGCGGCGCCCGATGTTCTGCAGCACCTGATCCGAAAAGGTCTGCGGATTGATAGAAATGCGTGTAGCACCGTATTTTTTGATGATGCGCAGTTTCTCAGCGTCGGTGCAGTCGGGGCGGCCCGCCTCGACGGTGTACTCGTCCAGCTTCGCTAAATCAAACGTTTTGGCAATGTGGGACATAAGCTGCTCGAGCTGCGCGGCGGACAAACTCGTCGGCGTACCGCCGCCGATGTAGAACGTGCGGATATGCAGCCCGCAGCGGTCCGCGGTCTCGCGGATAGCGGTCAGCTCCGCGCAGAGCTTGTCCACATAGGGCTGGACGAGGGCGCGGGTCGCCTTGTCCCCCACCGTGCGTGAGACAAAGCTGCAATAGCTGCACCGCGTCGGGCAGAACGGGATGCCCGCGTAGACGCTGCAATCCATCGGGTCAGCGGCGTCCAGCACCGGCTTCTGCAGGTCGGCAATGCCGAGGGCCAGCGCGAATTTCTCCGGTGTGCAGGCAAAGTGGTCAAGGAACCGTGCGCGGATCTCATCCTCCGTGGCACCGCTTGCGCGCATGTCGTGAATGATGCGCACCGGGCGCACACCGGTCATCATGCCCCAGGGCGGCGTGCTGCCGGTGGCCTCCCCCAGCAGCGTGTACAAAAGGCGGCAGAGCGTGTACTCGGGGTCTGCGCCCTGCGGGCGCAGGGCGATCTTCCAGTGTAGCCTGCCGTGCAGGCGCAGCAGGATCGTATCGGTGCAGAGATGGCTCTGTGCCAGCACAAAATCACTGTCCTGCGGCAGATTTTCCGTCTTCTCTGCGTCGGGGAAAAACAGCCGTGCGGTGTGTTCGGCCTCATAGCCCGCTGCGGGGCCGCGTAAAATAATCTGCATTAGTACCATGCCCCATTCATGTAAGGATTGGTGCTGCGCTCCTGCCCGAGGGTGGAAAAGCCTTCATGTCCGGGCAGGACTTTTGTTGCATCCGGCAGCGGCAGTTCTGCCAGCAGGGACAGGCTTTTTGCCATCTCCTGCATGCTGCCGCCGGGGAAATCCGTCCGCCCGCAGGAGCCTGCAAACAGCGTGTCACCGCTGAACAGCAGCCCGTAGCAGGACAGGCAGACCCCGCCCCTGGTGTGGCCGGGCGTGTGGTAGATTTTAAACGTCAGCTCATCGATGGTAAGCTCGTCGTTCGCGGGCCAGTTGTCGGTGAGGACATCGGGCGTCAGCGGCAGCAGCTGGCTGCCCTGCGCGTCAACCGGGTCCATATAGACCTTGCAGCCCGTCGCCTTTTTCAGCGCGGTCACCGCGCCGACATGGTCATAGTGGCCGTGGGTCAGCAGGATGTGCGTCAGCGTCGCGCCGGCCTCGTCGAGCGCCTTCAGATAGACGCCCGGCTCGGCGGCGGCATCGATCAGGATGCCGTGCTTCGCGTTGGTGATAATTAAAAAGGTATTCGTGTACAGCGGCGGAACGCCGTGGATATGCTGGATGTTCATTGCGTCCTCCCTTGAATTTTGCTTACTTTTTCCACTCGTCGGTGTCGATGACGATGGTGACGGGGCCGTCGTTCACAAGGTCGATCTTCATGTCCGCGCCGAACTCCCCGTGCTGCAGGTCTTTAAGGCCCTGATGGCTCATCTCCTCGAGGAATTTTTCATAGCACGGCACGGCCAGCTCTCCCCTGGCGGCATGGATGAAACTCGGGCGTTTGCCCCTGGACGTATCACCGTAGAGCGTGAAGTTGGAGACGACGAGTGCCGAATAGCCCAACTCGACGGCGCTGCGGTTCAGCTTGCCGTCCTCGTCCTCAAAAATGCGCAGGTGGGCGCATTTTTCGGCCAGCTTGGGCACAATGGCGCTGTCGTCGGTATCGCGCACGCCCAGCAGGATGACAAGGCCAGGCCCGATGGCCCGGGGCTCGCCCCCGTTGACGGTAACGCTTGCGCGGGTGACGCGCTGGATGACTGCTCGCATAGGTAGTTGCTCCTTTTCAAAATCAGCTGCACTGTAGGGGCCGGGCATGCCCGGCCCTGCCGTGAAAGGCAAACGAACGTCTGCCATACAGTTGCGGGCCGCACATGTGCGGCCCCTACATGCCTCCGGCCGTTTCAGTTCCTCGTCACGCTCACAACGTCCTTGATCTTTTTCAGTCTTGCCACGACGCTGTTCAGGTGCTCGGTGTTGGTGATGCCGACGGTCACGCCCATGCGGGCGCGGCCCTGCTCGGCGGCGCGGGCCGTCAAAGAGTAGATCGGCACGCGCATATCGCCCAGTGCCAGTGCCACGTCAGAGACGAGGTTTGCGCGATCCATGCAAACAATATCCAACGTAGCCTTGTAGTTTTCCTTCTCCGCCTCGTCCCAGTAGGCGCGGACCCAGCGGTCTGCGTTCTCGGGGTGGCGCATACTCTCGCGGGCGTTGGCGCAGTCACGCTTGTGGATAGACACGCCGAAGCCGCGGGTGACAAAGCCGATGATCTCATCGCCCGGCAGCGGAGAGCAGCACTTGGCGAACTTGATGGGGCAGTTGTCGATGCCCTCGACGATGACGCCGTCGGAGGAATGCATCCGCTTGAGCTCCACCGTGACCGGCTTCGGCTCGGTAGCCTGCAGCTTGGTGTACTCCTCCTTGAGCTTGGGCAGCATGCGGGAGATCTGCAGGCCGCCGTAGCCGATGGCCGCGTACATTTCCTCCACGCTGTTGCAGCGGTTGCGGCGGGCCAGCGCCTCCATAAAGACGTCGTGCTGCTCGTCGGTCAGCGTCATGAGGTTGCGGCGCATCTCGCGCTCAAGCGCATCGCGGCCCTCCTGAATATTTTCCTCTCTGCGTTCCTTTTTGAACCAGTTGCGGATCTTGTTCTTGGCTTCGCTCGTCTTGACGATGTTGAGCCAGTCGCGGCTGGGGCCGCGGTTCTCGGAGCCGGTGATGATCTCAATAATTTCGCCGGTCTGGACCTTGTGGTCGATGGGCACGATGCGGTTATTGACCTTCGCACCGATCATTCTGTTGCCGACAGCAGAGTGGATCGCGTAGGCGAAGTCGATGGCCGTCGCGCCCGCGGGCAGGTTGATGACGTCGCCGCGCGGCGTGAAGGCGAACACTTCCTCGGGCAGCAGGTCGCTCTTGATGTCGCTGAGCAAATCCGTAGCGTCGGCGCTGGAGCGCTGGCTTTCCAGCAGCTGGCGCACCCAGGCCAGGCGCTCGTCCAGCTTGTCGCTGCTGCCCGTGATGCCGGCCTTGTACTTCCAGTGCGCGGCGATGCCGTACTCCGCCATGCGGTCCATGTCCCAGGTGCGGATCTGCACCTCAAACGGGATGGCCTCGCGTCCGATGACCGTTGTGTGCAGGGACTGGTAGCCGTTGGGCTTCGGGGTCGAGATATAGTCCTTGAAGCGGTTGGGCAGCGGGTGGTACATATCGTGGATCAGCCCCAGCGCGGTATAGCACTCGGGGACGTTGTCGAGGATGATACGAACAGCGTAAATGTCATAAATTTCCTCGAAATCCTTATTCTGCATATACATCTTGCGGTAAATGCCGTAGATGCTCTTGACGCGGTGGCGGATGGTCGCCTTCTGGATGCCGTTTTCGGACAGGTGCCTGGCAATCGTATGGCAGACCTGATGCAGGAACTCGTCGCCGTGCTTATTCAGCAGGTCGCGGATCGTCTCATAGCCGACAGGGTCAAGGTAGTGCAGACTGCGGTCCTCGAGCTCCTCCTTGATGTTGGAAATTCCGAGGCGGTGCGCGATGGGGGCATAGACCTCCATCGTTTCCAGTGCCTTGTCGCGGCGCTTCTGCTCGGGCCAGGCGTCGCCGGTGCGCATATTGTGCAGTCTGTCGCACAATTTTATAATCATGACGCGGACATCCTGGCTCATGGCCAGCAGCATCTTGCGCAGGTTCTCGGCCTGGCGGTCCTCGACATTCGAGAACTTGATCTGGGTCAGCTTGGTGACGCCGTCAACGAGCAGCGCGACCTCGGGGCCGAACTTCTGCTTGATCTCGGCCACCGTGACCGGTGTGTCCTCGGCCACATCGTGCATGAGGGCCGCGGCAATGCTCTCGCTGTCCATGCCCAGCTCCACCAAAATCTGCGCCACCGAAAGCGGGTGGCAGATGTACGGCTCGCCGCTGCGGCGGCGCTGCTCGCCGTGGGCCTTTTCGGCCAGCGCGTAGGCGCGGTCGATCATAGCAAAATCATAGGGACGGCCGCTGTCAACCAGACTCTTTTTCAGATCGTCATAGGTGATGGGCATTTTTACTTCTTGCACGTTTGTGTTTTCCATAGTCCGTTCCCCTCTCCGTTTTCTATCTGTCTTGCACAGCGCTTTTTCGGGCATTCTGTAGGGCGCTCATGCCTGTTTTGCCAGCTCCGCCAGCTTTTGCAGCACCGGCGCACTGGCCAGGTCCTGCTTAGCCGTCACGGGCACGGGCAGCCAGCGGCCCTCCTGCTCCTCAATCAGGCCAAGCTCCTGCAGCGCCGTCAGGCTTGCCAGCGTCTTGCCGGTGTTCTGCGGCCCCTCCGCCGCAAAAACCGGCTGCAGATCCGCCGCGGCCACATGCCCGCCGCGGATGCGCCGGTAGAGTGATACCGTGTCGGCGCGGGCCGGCAGCAGCGCGGCGGCGCGGGCCGCGTCGAGGCTGCCGCCGGTGCGGAACGCCTCAAACCACGCGGCCTGTTCACTGGGAGTATTGCCCAACTCCGCAGGGCGGATAGCCTTGAGGTGCGCGGACACCATCGGCCCGCTGCGCCCGTTGAAGATCGAGACCTCGAGCGCGGCCTCCACCTCACTGCCGACGGGATAGGCAAACGCCTGCGGCGCAATGCCGAAGCTCGACGCAAACAGCGTGTCGCTGCCCTGCCGCAGCCGGATGCGGGTGTGGCGGCCCTCCGCGCCCATCGGCCAGATGCCGTCCACAAAGGCATGCTGCACCAGCAGCACGGGCGTGGGGTTCTCGCGGCCAAAGGGTGCCAGACGGGCCAGTTCGCCGACGTTTTCCAGATTCAGCTCGCCCAGCGTGGCGGCGGCGTCCAGCCGCAGGCTGACGGCCTCGGGCGGGGCGGCGTGGGCCGCGGCCCAGGCATTGATGGTCTGCCGGAACGCGGCAAGATTTTCTTCCTCTATCTCAACGCCCGCCGCGGCGGCGTGGCCGCCGAACCGCGTCAGATACTGTGCGCAGTCGGCGAGCGCACTGTGCAGGTCGAACGGGTCCGGTGCGCGCCCGCTGCCGCGGCCCTCGCCCTCGTGCATCGAGATGACGATGACCGGGCGGCTGAACCGCTCCATGAGCCGCGCCGCCACGATGCCGATGACGCCGGGGTGCCAATCCTCGCCGCTGACGACGAGCACGCGGTCCCGGGTGCGGGCGGGGTCGGCCTCCAACGCCTGCAAAGCAGCGGCAAAGACCTGCTGTTCGGTCTGCTGGCGCTCGGTGTTGATCTCGGCCAGGCGTTCAGCTATGCCGGTGGCCTGATCCTCGTCGCCGCAGAGCAGCAGCTTGAGCGCTACCGCGGCGTTGTCCATGCGGCCCGCAGCGTTCAGGCGCGGGGCCAAACTGTAGCTGACCGTGTCTGCCGTGACGGGCTTGCCACCGCAGCCGGCGCTCTCCAAAAGCGCGTGCAGGCCGGGACGCATCGTGTCCTGCAAAAGGGACAGACCCTCGCGGACAATCGTGCGGTTCTCCCCCACCAGCGGCATGACGTCGGCCACCGTGCCCAGCGCCGCAAGCTCGCCGTACATTTCCAACAGCTCGGCGGGGTCGCAGCCCTCGAGCGCGGCACAGAGCTTGAACGCCACGCCCGCGCCGCACAGGTCCTTGAACGGGCTTTCGTCGTCGGGGCGCTTGGGGTCAACAACGGCGATGGCTTCTGGCAGCGTGTCGCCCGGCAGGTGGTGATCCGTGATGATGAGGTCAAGGCCCAGCTCCTTTGCGCAGGCGGCCTCCTCGACGGCGGAAATGCCGTTGTCTACCGTCACGACGAGCTTGAAGCCCTTGGACGCCAGTGATTCCAGCGCCGCGCGTGTCAGACCGTAGCCGGAGCCGCGGGTAGGCAGCTTGCAGCGGACGTGTGCGCCCTGGCTGGTGAGACATTCGTACAAAATGGCCGTGGCCGAGATGCCATCGACGTCATAGTCACCGTAGATGACCATGAGCTCCTCATTTTCGATGGCCTCCTGGATACGGACGACAGCCTTGTCCATATCGGTGAGCAGGAACGGGTCGCTCAGCGGTTCGCCCTGGCCCAGCAGGGCCTGCGCAGCGGCGGGGTCCGTGCAGCCGCGGGCGGCCAGCACCCGGCGCAGCAGTACGCCGCACCCGGCCCCGGCCAGCGAGGTTTCCGCCGCGGGGTCCGCCTTTTTCAGTTGCCACGCAGGGTAATTCATACAGTTTAGCTCCTTGTGTTAAAATCAGCTTCAAAATCGTGGGTCAGGCCATCCTGCCGCAGCATAGCCTCCAGCGTGTCGATCTCGGTGGAAACGTCCATGCTGACGTCCTGCAGAAGGGTATCGTACAGCTTTTCATACGCTTGGTTCAGCGTGTGCAGGATGCCGGTGCTGTCTCTTATACACATCTCCGAGCCCCCGAGACGGAGCTACCTCTCGTATGCCG
>ENA-UAPO01000644-UAPO01000644.1-human-gut-metagenome-genome-assembly--contig:-NODE-644-length-15220-cov-5.523574_pt1 | contig 15220 bp, 9 predicted proteins | sample MGYA00243481_ERZ654579 | MGnify/ENA primary metagenome ERZ654579 (study PRJEB26926, sample SAMN06164546) | human gut metagenome | biome: ENVO:00009003; feature: ENVO:2100002; material: ENVO:00002003... | reverse complement strand
TTACAGGGAAATCCTGTAAATTAAAATTTTTATTCCCCCCTGAACCGTCTCACTCCACTTTCTGAACGGTCAGGGCAAAGAAAAGGAGGATAACCGTCAGACTTGCGGTGCGGCAGTGTGGAGACCTGTCGTAATGTGGCGCGGAAGTAATCGCCGGCTGCGAGGTGATATCGTGCGGAGGCAGTATCACTAAAGTCTAAGAATATGGCAGAGGTAACATTAAAACATATTAAGAAAGTTTACCCAAACACAGAGAAGAAGAGCAAAAAGGGCCAGAAGAAGAGCAATCTTATGGTTACAGACGAAGGCGTATTAGCAGTTCAGGACTTCAATCTTGACATCAAGGACCGCGAATTCATCGTATTAGTAGGTCCATCCGGATGTGGTAAGTCCACAACACTTCGTATGGTAGCCGGCCTCGAAGAAATCAGTGGAGGAGAACTCCTCATTGATGGAAAGAGAATGAATGATGTAGCTCCAAAGGGTCGTGATATCGCTATGGTATTCCAGAGCTATGCGCTGTATCCACATATGACAGTTCGCGAGAACATGGAATTCCCATTAAAACTTCGCAAGATGCCAAAAGACGAGATGAATAAGAGAGTGGACGAAGTGGCAGAAATTCTTGATATTACACAGTATCTTGACCGTAAGCCAAAGGCATTATCCGGTGGACAGCGTCAGAGAGTTGCCATTGGTCGTGCGATTGTAAGAGAACCGAAAGTTCTTTTAATGGATGAGCCTTTATCAAACTTAGATGCCAAGCTTCGTAACCAGATGAGAGCAGAGCTTATCAAGCTCCGTCAGAGAATTGATACAACATTTATTTATGTAACACATGACCAGACAGAAGCTATGACACTTGGTACAAGAATCGTAGTTCTTAAGGATGGTATTATCCAGCAGGTAGATACACCTCAGAACCTTTACAATACACCTAACAACATCTTCGTTGCTGGATTCATCGGATCACCTCAGATGAACCTTATCGACGCAGAAGTTAAGGCTAACGGTTCACAGGTTGACCTTGTACTTTCTGATACAGTTACAATTACTCTTCCAGTTGAGAAGAGCAAGAAGCTTATCGATGGCAACTATGTTGGTAAGACAGTTGTAGTTGGTATCCGTCCAGAGGATGTTAAGGATGATGCAGAATTCATCGCTAAGAATGCAGATTCTAAGTTTACAGCTACAGTTAAGGTATACGAATTACTTGGTGCAGAAGTTAACCTTCACTATGAAATCGGTGATGTAACATGTACAGCTAAGGTAAATCCTCGTACAACAGCAAGACCTGGTGATGAAGTAACATTTGCTATGGATGTTGAAAGACTTCATGTATTCGATAAGGAAACAGAAATCGTTATCACACACTAATTATTAAATGAATCTTAATTATGAAGGGGAAATGCAATAAATTTGCATTTCCCCTTTTTTTTTTTGCCGTTTTGCTTTACAATAAGATAGAATATGTACGAATAAAAGGTAAGTGGTAGACAGAAAGGGATAACAATGATATCTAATAGAATTTTACAGACAACTGTAGATGGACTTAAGGCTATTTCACGAGTGGATTTGTGCATTGTGGATGCAGATAAGAATGTTGCAGCCAAGACTTTTGATAATGTTTCAGAATGCCTTGCGGATGCGATTAGTTTTATTGATTCGCCAGCAGAAAGTCAGGCAGTTAATGGTTTTCAGTTTTTTAAGGTTGAAGATGATGGCAATCTTGAATATATAATCATGGCAAGAGGAACAAGTGATGATGTATATATGGTTGGAAAGCTTACTGCATTTCAGATACAGAATCTGCTTGTAGCATATAAGGAGAGATTCGATAAAGATAACTTTATCAAGAATCTTCTTCTTGATAATCTTCTTCGAGTTGATATGTATACAAGAGCAGAGAAACTTCATATTGAAACTGATGTTAAGAGAGTTGTATATATTATTGAGACTAAGCACGAAAAGGATACTAATGCTTTAGAGACAGTAAGAACTCTTTTTGCTAATAAAACAAGAGATTTCATTACAGCAGTTGACGAAAAGAGTATAATTCTTGTTAAGGAAGTTAAAGGCAATGAGTCATATGATGAACTTGACAAGACAGCTGATGTTATAATTGATATGTTAAGCACTGAGGCGATGAGTGCGGCACATGTTGCTTATGGTACAATTGTTAATGACATAAGAGAGGTTTCAAGATCTTACAAGGAAGCTAAGATGGCACTTGATGTGGGAAAGATTTTCTACAGCAATAAGAATGTTGTTGCTTACAACAGATTAGGAATAGGTCGTCTTATATATCAGCTTCCTATACCATTATGTCAGATGTTCATTAAGGAGATATTTGAAGGAAAGGCTCCTGATGATTTTGATGATGAGACTTTGTCAACAATTAACAAGTTCTTTGAGAACAGCCTTAATGTTTCAGAAACATCAAGACAGCTTTACATCCATAGAAATACACTTGTTTACAGACTTGATAAAATACAGAAGATAACCGGACTTGACCTCAGAGTGTTTGATGATGCAATAACATTTAAGATTGCTCTTATGGTAGTTAAGTACATGAAGTATATGGAAAGTAAAGATACATTTTAGTGATTTTTGGAGGAAATGATACATGATAATCATGGAAGATGTTACGAAGACATATTCCACTGGCGTTGCTGCGCTTAATGGAATTAATCTTCACATCCAGAAAGGTGAATTCGTATTTATAGTAGGTAAGAGTGGTTCAGGTAAGTCGACTCTTATCAAACTATTACTTAAGGAATTAGATCCTACATCAGGTAAGATATATGTTAATAAGAAATATCTCAATAAGATAACAAGAAAGAAGCTTCCGTATCTTAGAAGAGATATTGGTGTAGTATTCCAGGATTTCCGTCTGTTACCAGACAGAAATGTATATGAGAATATCGCATTTGCACAGAAGGTAGTAGAAGCTCCTAACAGAAAGATTAAGTCAAGAGTACTTGCGATGCTTTCCATGGTAGGACTTCTTGACAAATATAAGGCTTTTCCTAATGAGTTATCAGGTGGTGAGCAGCAGAGAATCGCAATTGCAAGAGCGCTGGTTAACAAGCCGGCTATATTGTTGTGCGACGAGCCAACAGGTAACCTTGATCCTGCCAATTCTAATGAAATCATGAAGATTCTTAATCAGGTTAATAAGCAGGGAACAACAGTACTTGTAGTTACCCATAATATGGAGATAGTTCAGCAGATGAAGAAGAGAACTATTACTATGAGTGAAGGAAAGATTATCAGCGATCAGGAAAAGGGTGGTTATTTCTATGAAGATTAGGTCATTAGCATATCATATTAAAGATGGATTTAAGAATATCCATCGTAATAAGATGTTCTCACTGGCATCAATAGCAACAATTACAGCATGTATATTCCTTTTTGGAGTATTCTATTCTATAGTGGTTAATTTTCAGTATATGATTAAGAAGGCTGAGACAGAGGTCTGTGTAACAGTTTTCTTTGACGAAAATCTCAGTGAGACGGATATTAAGAAGCTTGGAGATGAAATCAGCAAAAGAGAAGAAGTATCAAGAGTTCAGTATGTATCAGCTGATGATGCATGGGAAAGCTTCAAGGGTGAGTATTTCGCCGCATATCCTGAACTTGCAGAAGGCTTCAAGGATGATAATCCTTTAGCTAATTCTTCTTCTTATGAAGTATATCTTAAGGATGCAAGTAATCAGGGTACACTGGTTAAGTACCTTGAGAATAAGGATGGAATAAGACAGGTTAACCGTTCAGAGGTTACAGCAAGCGGACTTGCCAGTGCAGCAAGACTTGTAAGTTATGTTGCAGTTGCAGTAATTGTTGTTCTTCTTGCGGTATCTATATTCCTTATTACTAATACAATTGTAATTGGTATTACAGTACGAAAAGATGAGATATCAATCATGAAATATATAGGAGCTACGGATGCATTTGTTAATGCACCATTCTTCGTAGAAGGTATCGTTATAGGACTTATAGGTGCTATTATTCCGGTAGCAATATTGAGGTATATTTATGGTGGAGTTGTTAATTTTGTTCTTGGAAAATTCTCTGTTTTACAGAATATATTAGCATTTATGCCAGCATCAGAAGTATTTGAGGTACTTATTCCGGTAGCAGTTATTCTTGGAATTGGTATTGGTCTTATAGGAAGTTTCTTCGCTGTAAGAAAGCATGCCGATGTATAGTTTCGGATAGTTTTTGGGGGCTTTTGCAAACGGATGCAGAAGTCCCTGTTTGTTTTTAGAAAACATTTTAATTATGGTAAAGGAGTGGCTGTATGGAGAAAGCACTGTTTTGGAACAATTTAATAAAGAAAATAACAGCGGCACTCATGATTGTAATGCTGCTTATACCGTATTGTTTTGCACAGGTTACATTTGGAGATAATAAGTCGGATCTGAAGAATGCCCAGAACCAGCAGAATGATATACAGAATAAAAAGAAAGAAACAGAAGACAAGATTGCTCAGCTTAAGGCGCAGAGTTCAGATCTTACATCTCTTATTCAGGGACTGGATGCCCAGATGGGAGAATTGTCAGCGTCATTAGATGATATTAATACCCAGATTGCAACATTAGAGGCTGAGATTGAGGAGACACAGGCACAGCTTGAGCAGGCTGAGGCTGATAAGGAAAGCCAGTATGAGGCTATGAAGCTTCGAATCCAGTTTATGTATGAGCATAATGATTATACATATGTTGAAGTGCTTTTATCATCACAGAGTATGGCGGATATGCTTAATAAATTTGAGTATATTAATAAGATATCAGAGTATGACAGACAGATGCTTGAGGAATATCAGTCAACGATTAATCTGATATCATCTTCTAAAGTAAAGCTTGAAGAAGATAAAGAGACTCTGACTGCCAGTCAGGAGGCACTTCAGGCACAGGTTGATGCACTTGAGGTTGTCCAGAATGAGAAGACTGCCCAGCTTAATGCTTTGAGTAAGAATACGGCTGATCAGGTGGCTTATAAGAAACAGCTCGAAGCTGACGAGAAGAAGCTCGATTCAGAGATTGCTTCTATAACAGCCAAGATTAAGGCAGAGGAAGCAAGCGGAGTTACTCCGTCTAACAGATATGATGGCGGAACTTTCAAATGGCCAACAACAAGTACAAGAATAACTTCTCCATACGGAGATACATCTGACAGAACTTCACCGCATAAAGGTGTGGATATTGGAGCGGTCAGGGCAGGAGTTTCAGGTGATCCTGTATATGCAGCTTATGACGGTAAAGTTGTTATTGCACACAGACAGAGCGAGGGTTACTCAACAGCGGGTAATTATGTGATGATTTATCATGGTAATGGACTGTATACGAGATACCTGCATCTTGATAGTTTAAATGTATCAGTAGGAGCCCAGGTGACGAAAGGACAGAAGCTTGGTGTTATGGGTAATACGGGTAATTCATTTGGCGCACATCTGCATTTTGATGTAAGGCTCAATGATTCATATGTTAATCCTATGCCATATTTTAAATAAATAATTCAACTTAATAGGAGGACTCAATGGAATATGATAATAACAGACCTTTTTCTTCGGAAGGGGCCGCACAGGAACGAAAGAGAAAACATGCTTTAGGCAAAGGCGTTATTATTGGTGTTGTGGCAACACTGCTGGTTGTGATACTGGCGTTGTCATGCGTATTCATGGGACTTATAAGAAGTGGTAATCTTCATATTGGAATTGACGGACGTATATATGTCCAGGATGTTGGAACAAGTGATAATGAAGGAATCGGAACTAAGGTTGAAGGTAAGCTGAATGCTCTTGATTCGCTGCTTGGAGATGGATTCTACTTTGATGATGTAGATGATGAAAAGGCTGCAGACAACATTTTTAAGGCATATCTTGCTGCATATGGTGATAAATATACTGTTTATTATACGCCTGAAGAATATAAGTCAATGATGGAGTCAACATCAGGTTCTTTCTATGGAATTGGTGCGGTATGCCAGAAGGCTGATGATGGTTCAATACTTATATCTGAGGCATATGAGGATGCACCGGCATATAAGGCTGGTATCAGAAATGGAGATAAGGTAACAGAGGTTAATGGTGAGGATATTACAGGAATGGACCTTTCTGTAGCAGTTGCCCTTATTAAGGGCGAGAAGGGTACAGATGTTAACCTTACTGTTATGAGAAATGGCGAGAAGCTGAGTTTCACAGTTACAAGAGACAAGATTGATATTAAGACTGTTTCATCAGAGGTGCTTGAGAATAATATAGGTTATATTTATATTTCACAGTTTGATGATGTTACAACAGAGCAGTTTAAATCGGCTGTTGATGACCTTCAGAAGCAGGGAATTACAGGACTTGTAATTGATATAAGAAATAATCCTGGCGGAGTTCTTAAGACTGTGGCTGATATGCTAGATTATATTCTTCCTAATGGACTTATCGTGTATACAGAGACTAAGTCTGGTAAGAGACAGGAATATTCAGGTTCTGATAATCATGAGCTTAATATTCCGATGGCAGTTTTAGTAAATGGCAATAGTGCAAGTGCATCTGAGATATTTGCCGGTGCAATGCAGGATTATGATAAGGCACAGATAATCGGAACACAGACATTTGGTAAGGGCATTGTGCAGACAATCCGTCCGCTTACTGATGGAAGTGCGGTTAAGTATACAATTGCCAAATATTTCACTCCTAGGGGACAGGATATTCACGGCAAGGGAGTGACACCTGACAGTATTGTGGAGCTTCCGGATGATGCGACTGAAGATGTGCAGTTGAAGGCAGCAGTAGAGTATCTCAATGGAAAAATGAGTGTCAGCGCGGCAGAATAACGAATATAGAGGTATGGAATAAAGTACAGGGCAAATCGAATGTTTGTTCTGTACTTTTTAGCTGTTATATTGTATAATGAGGGAAATGCATTTTCTTTCAGAAAACAAGGAGGGCAAAATTCCTCTCCTCACCAAGGGGTTCGGATTTTGCTTCGCAAAATAGGGAGGGCTTTATGGACAGATTTGTATTACATTCGGATTTTAAGCCTATGGGCGACCAGCCGCAGGCTATTGAAGCACTTACAAAGGGCTTTGAGGAAGGCAATCAGTTTGAGACTCTAGTTGGTGTAACTGGTTCTGGTAAAACATTTACAATGGCGAACATTATACAGAATGTTCAGAAACCTACACTTATTATAAGCCATAATAAGACACTGGCAGCGCAGTTGTATGGGGAGATGAAGGAGTTCTTTCCAGAGAATGCGGTTGAGTACTTTGTCTCCTATTATGATTATTACCAGCCAGAGGCCTATGTACCTCAGAGTGACACTTATATTGCGAAGGATTCATCTATTAATGATGAAATTGATAAATTAAGACATTCGGCAACAGCGGCACTTTCTGAAAGAAATGATGTTATTATCGTTGCTTCGGTTTCATGTATATATGGATTAGGTGCGCCGATTGATTATAAGAACATGGTTATTTCGCTTCGTCCGGGAATGGAGAAGGACAGGGATGATTGCATAAGAAAGCTTATTGATATCCAGTATGTAAGGAACGACCAGGATTTTAAGCGAGGAACCTTCAGGGTAAGAGGCGATGTTGTTGAAGTGTATCCTTCATCATCATCAGGTGATGCCATAAGAGTTGAATTCTTTGGTGATGAAGTGGACAGAATAAGTGAGATAGATTCCCTAACAGGCGAAGTTAAAGGCGTTCTTGAACATATTGCGATATTCCCTAACTCACATTATGTTGTTGAGAAGGAGAAGATGGACGCTGCGATTGAGAATATTAAGGCAGAGCTTGCCGAGAGAGTGAAGTATTTCAAGAGTGAGGATAAGCTTCTAGAGGCACAGAGAATTGAAGAGAGGACGAATTTTGATATAGAGATGATGCAGGAGACAGGCTTTTGTTCAGGAATAGAGAATTATTCAAGACATCTGGCAGGGCTTCCGGCAGGGTGTCCTCCGTATACGCTGATGGATTATTTTCCAGATGATTTTCTTATTATTGTGGATGAGTCGCATATCACTATTCCGCAGATTCGAGGCATGTATGCCGGTGACCAGTCAAGAAAGACTACGCTTGTAGATTATGGCTTCAGACTGCCATCTGCGAAGGACAACAGACCGCTTAATTTCAGCGAGTTTGAGAGCAAGATTTCACAGATGCTTTTCGTATCAGCAACACCAAGCACATACGAGGCAGAGCATGAGCTTATGAGAACAGAGCAGGTTATCAGACCTACCGGACTTCTTGACCCGGAGATAACTGTTAAGCCGATTGAGGGACAGATTGATGACCTTATATCTGAGATTAACAAGGAAACTGCCAAGAAGAACAAGGTGCTTGTTACTACACTTACCAAGAGAATGGCGGAGGACCTTACTGATTATCTTAAAGAGGCAGGAATCAGGGTTAAGTATCTTCATGCAGATATTGATACGCTTGAGCGTCAGAAGATTATAAGAGATATGCGTCTTGATGGATTTGATGTTCTTGTTGGAATCAACCTGTTGCGAGAAGGTCTGGATATTCCTGAAATCAGCCTTGTTGCAATACTTGATGCTGATAAGGAAGGCTTCTTAAGAACAGAGACATCGCTTATACAGACGATTGGTCGAGCTGCAAGAAATGCAGAGGGACATGTTATCATGTATGCAGACAAGATTACTGAATCTATGGAAAAGGCTATTTCAGAGACAGAACGAAGAAGAAAGATTCAGCAGGAGTATAATGATGAGCATGGAATTACTCCACAGACAATCAAGAAGGCAGTAAGAGATCTGATAAGTATAAGCAAGGCAGCGGAACCGGGTGATGCTTCCGGAAAGCTTAAGGTTGATTATGAATCTATGAGCATCAAAGAGCTTGAGAAGGTTAAGACGCAGGTTGAGAAGAACATGCGTAAGGCAGCAGCAGAGCTTAACTTTGAGGAGGCTGCACAGCTTCGTGACAAGATGATTGAGATTAATAAATATATTTATGAAGGAAAGAAACATGGCTGATAGTAAGTTAAAGAAAGAGATAGAAAGAGGCAGTTACAAGAACTGCATAAGGATAAAGGGTGCAAGAGAGCATAATCTTAAAGGAATAGATGTTGATATTCCAAGAGACAAGCTTGTTGTGCTTACAGGACTTTCAGGTTCGGGAAAGTCGAGTCTTGCATTTGATACAATATATGCAGAAGGTCAGAGAAGATATATGGAATCACTGTCTTCATATGCAAGACAGTTCTTGGGACAGATGGAAAAGCCTGATGTTGACAGTATTGAAGGACTTTCACCGGCTATATCTATAGACCAGAAGTCAACTAACAGAAATCCGCGTTCTACAGTAGGAACTGTTACAGAAATATATGATTATTTCCGACTTCTCTATGCAAGAATTGGTATTCCGCATTGTCCAAAATGTGGAAGAGAAATCAACAAACAGACAGTTGACCAGATGGTTGATGTTATTATGGCACTTCCTGAAAGAACTAAGATTCAGATTCTTGCACCTGTTGTCCGTGGGCGAAAGGGTGAGCATGTAAAGCTTTTTGAACAGGCAAAGAAGAGCGGATTTGTGCGTGTTATTGCTGATGGAAGCATGTATGAGCTGACAGATGAGATTAAGCTTGATAAGAATAAGAAGCATAATATTGAGATTGTTGTAGACAGACTTTCTGTAAGAGACGGAATCCAGAAACGACTTACAGATTCTATTGAGACAGCTCTTAAGCTTGCCGAAGGTCTTATGACAGTAGATGTTATTGATGGTGAGACACTTAATTTCAGCCAGAGCTTTTCCTGCCCAGACTGTGGTATAAGTATTGATGAGGTTGAGCCAAGAAGCTTTTCGTTTAACAATCCATTTGGCGCATGCCCGGACTGTTTCGGACTTGGTTATACAATGAAGTTTGATGCAGAGCTGCTTATACCGGATGAGAGTCTCAGCATTGATGAAGGCGCTATTGTCGGAATGGGATGGCAGTCATCTAAGGATGAGGGCAGCTTCAGCAGGGCAGTTCTTGATGCACTTGCAGAGGAATATGGATTTTCATTAAAGACACCATTCAAGGATTATCCTGATGATATTAAGGATATTATTATCAATGGTACTAAGGGACATTCTGTAAAGGTTAAATATAAAGGCCAGCGCGGAGAGGGTGTATATGATGTCGCATTTGAAGGTCTTATTAAGAATATGGAGAGAAGATACAGAGAGACATATTCTGATAATACTAAGCAGCAGTATGAGGAATTTATGAGAATAAGACCTTGTTCTGCCTGTCACGGACAGAGACTTAAGCCGTCATCACTTGCTGTTACTATTGCAGATAAGAACATATATGAGATTACTAACATGTCTATTATAAAGCTTCAGGAATTCCTTGAGAATATGAAGCTTTCAGAGAGACAGCTGTTTATTGGTGCGGAGATTCTTAAGGAAATCAAGGCGAGAATTAAGTTTCTTGTAGATGTAGGTCTTGATTATCTGGCACTTTCGCGTGCTACAGGAACTCTGTCAGGCGGTGAAGCGCAGAGAATCAGGCTTGCTACACAGATTGGTTCAGGTCTTGTAGGAGTTGCTTATATTCTTGATGAGCCAAGTATCGGACTTCACCAGAGGGATAATGACAAGCTACTAGGAACTCTGACACATTTGCGCGATCTTGGTAACTCAGTTATTGTCGTTGAACATGATGAGGATACTATGTTTGCAGCCGATTATATTGTGGATATCGGACCAGGCGCAGGAAGAAATGGTGGAGAAGTTGTCGCAACAGGAACTGCTGCGGACATTATGGCGTGCAAGGACTCACTTACAGGCGCATATCTGTCAGGAAGAATCAAGATACCTGTACCGGAAGAGCGTAGAAAGCCTGCTGGTTGGATTAAGGTAAGAGGCGCAAGGGAGAATAATCTTAAGAATATTGATGTAGATATTCCGCTTGGAGTTGTCACATGCGTAACAGGTGTGTCAGGCTCAGGCAAGAGTTCACTTGTTAATGAGATTCTTTACAAGCACCTTGCAAAGTCGCTTAATAGGGCGAGATGTATTGCAGGCGACCATGATGGAATTGACGGAATAGAGCAGCTTGATAAGGTCATTAATATTGACCAGTCACCAATTGGACGAACACCAAGGTCTAATCCGGCAACCTACACAGGTGTATTTGACATGATAAGAGACCTGTTTGCAACGACTAAGGACGCGAAGGAGCGAGGATATACGAAAGGCAGGTTCAGCTTTAATGTTAAAGGCGGAAGATGTGAGGCATGTTCAGGCGACGGTATTATCAAGATAGAGATGCATTTCCTGCCGGATGTGTATGTTCCTTGTGAAGTCTGCGAGGGTAAGCGTTACAACAGAGAAACTCTTGAAGTAAAATACAAGGATAAGAGCATATATGATGTTCTTGACATGACTATTGAGGATGCAGTTGATTTCTTTGAAAATGTGCCAAGTATAAGAAGAAAGATTGAGACTCTCAACGAGGTTGGCTTGTCTTACGTCAAGCTTGGACAGCCATCAACTGAGCTTTCAGGTGGTGAGGCACAGAGAATCAAGCTTGCAACAGAGCTTTCAAGAAGAAGCACAGGAAAGACTATATATATTCTTGATGAGCCTACAACCGGACTGCATTTTGCCGATGTCCACAAGCTTGTCAATATCCTTCACAGGCTTGCAGAGGGTGGCAACACTGTAGTTGTTATTGAACATAATCTTGATGTTATTAAGACAGCAGATTATATTATAGATATGGGACCAGAGGGGGGCGACCGCGGCGGAACTGTTATTGCCAAGGGAACGCCTGAGGAGATTGTTAAGGTTAAGAAGTCTTATACCGGACAGTATGTTAAGAAGTATCTGGAAGAGAAGTAAGATTAAGAAGTGAATGAACGTATATCTGGGAAGTGTATGCAAGGGATGTCGGTTTGATATTTTGGGGAGTATAATGGAGGCAGTTATGATAAAAGGGATTATCTTTGATATGGACGGAGTTATGATTGATACGGAAAATCAGTCTAATCTTGGCTGGCTGTGGGCAGCTTCCCAGAAAAATGTAGAGATGCCATTATGGCTTATCGACAGTTTTAAAGGTGCACCGGCAAAGCTTAGTCAGAGCTTTTTTGATGATTATTATCATGGAGAGCAGGATTACTGGGAAATGCGGACAATGCGAACAGACCATGTTTATAAAATCAGGGAGACAGAGGAAGTCCCGGTTAAGCCAGGGCTTCATATGTTGCTTGATTATATTAAGGATAATGGGTTCAAATGTGCTGTTGCAACTTCAACTCAGAAATCGAGTGCTGAAAAGAGTCTTCACAGAATAGGAGCATGGGATTATCTTTCCGGTGTTGTATATGGAGATGAGGTTGAACATGGAAAGCCTGAGCCGGACATATTCTTAAGGGCAGCAGGTTTTATCGGCTGTGAACCGTCAGAATGTGTAGTCATTGAGGACAGTATTAATGGAATTAAAGCAGGACATGCAGCAGGCATGAAGGTGATTCATATTCCAGATACTATTGAGATTAACGATGATATCCGAAGCCTGACTTCAGTTGTGTGTCATTCTTTATCTGATGTGCCTGATATTATAGACACATGGAATGAGGGAAAGGTCGTTGATGTTGAAGGCTATTATGAAAATGCTAAGATAAACCGTGTGTATGTTGACAGAGTGCATGTTAAGAAAGCATTTGCAGAGTACACAGCAGCTTATAATGCAGATGACCCTAAGATTAAGTTAAAAATCGACCACACTTACAGAGTTGCAGCTTTGTGTGAAAGAATTGCAAAGGCAGCAGGAATGTGTGCATATGATGTTGAGCTGGCATGGTTATCAGGAATGCTTCATGATGTTGGAAGATTTGAACAGATAAAGCGTTATAACACATTTTCAGATGCGGACTCTGTTGACCATGCAAAATTTGGTGCAGACCTGTTGTTCAAAGATGGTCTTATCAGTACTTTTCTTAATGGAATGGTCAAATGTACAGGCTACAAGCCAGGAGCATTAGAGGATCGATATAGTTCTGATGGAGTATTTCTGTATGACAGATTGAATAAATCGGACATGGAAATGCTTGAACTTGCAATAAGGTGTCACAATATGTACAGAATTCCGCAGGGACTTAATCGCCGCGAGCAGGCATTCTGCAATGTGCTTCGTGACGCTGATAAGGTTGATATATTTAAGGTTAATATTGATACTCCGCTTGAAGAAATATATAACACTACGACTGAAGAACTGATGAAGAGTGATATTACAGATGAAGTGTTAGAAGCGTTTGATGAGGAACACTGTATACTCAAAGCAATAAGACGCACACCGGCTGATACTGTTATTGGTCATGTATCACTTGCTTATGAGCTTGTGTATGATGAGAGCGTGCGGATTACTGTGGAACAGGGCTATCTTGCAAAGCTTATGCATTTTCATTCTGATAATGAGGAGACCAACAGAAAGATGGCGATGGTCAGAGAGAAGATGGATTCTTATGTGAAGAAGAGAATTGGGGAGAAAGATGCGTAGATAAGGATTGTCTGGAGGAGAATTAGCAAGATAGGAATTGGGGAGAATTAAGGCTTGTCATAAGTGGCAAGTTTAACTATAATGTATATATAAATACACAAGATTGGAGATTGATCATGGATCAGGAGAAAGTTATTGTCATTGACTTCGGTGGTCAGTACAACCAGCTGGTTGCGCGCCGTGTCCGTGAATGTAATGTATATTGTGAGATCTATTCTTACAAGACAGACCTGGCGCAGATTAAGGCCATGAACCCTAAAGGAATTATCCTTACGGGTGGTCCTAACAGCTGTTATGAAGATGGTGCGCCAACATGTACTAAAGAACTTTTCGAACTTGGTGTACCTGTACTTGGTCTTTGCTATGGCGCACAGCTTATGCAGCATGTGCTTGGTGGCAAGGTTGAGAAGGCACCAGTAAGAGAGTATGGAAAGACAGAAACATTTGTAGATAAGAGCAGTGCTTTATTCTCAGATGTTTCAGAGAAAACTATTGTGTGGATGAGCCATTTTGACTACATCTCACAGATTGCACCAGGATTTAAGATTGTTGCTCACACAGCAGACTGCCCGGTTGCAGCAGCAGAGTGTACAGAGAAGAATCTTTATGCAATTCAGTTCCACCCAGAGGTTCTTCATACTCAGGAAGGAACCAAGATGCTTCACAACTTTGTTCGTGGAGTATGCGGTTGTGCCGGAACATGGAAGATGGATGCATTTGTTGAGAATACAATTAAGGAAATCCGTGAGAAGGTTGGCAGTGGCAAGGTTTTACTTGCTCTTTCAGGTGGTGTTGATTCATCTGTTGCAGCCGGACTTCTTTCAAGAGCTATTGGAAAGCAGCTTACATGTGTATTCGTAGACCACGGTCTTCTTCGTAAAGATGAAGGCGATGAAGTTGAGAGCGTATTTGGACCAGAAGGACAGTTTGACCTTAACTTTATAAGAGTTAATGCACAGGAAAGATATTACTCTAAGCTTGCAGGCGTTACTGAGCCAGAAGCTAAGAGAAAGATTATTGGGGAAGAGTTTATCCGTGTATTTGAGGAAGAAGCCAAGAAGATTGGTGCAGTTGACTTCCTTGCACAGGGAACTATATATCCAGACGTTGTAGAAAGCGGACTTGGCGGTGAATCAGCCGTAATCAAGTCTCACCACAATGTAGGAGGACTTCCTGATTTCGTTGACTTCAAGGAAATCATTGAGCCACTCCGCAACCTTTTCAAGGATGAGGTTCGTAAGGCTGGTCTTGAGCTTGGAATACCTGAACATCTTGTATTCCGTCAGCCATTCCCAGGTCCGGGACTTGGAATCAGAATTATCGGCGAGGTAACAGCTGATAAGGTTCGTATCGTTCAGGATGCTGACTTTATCTACCGTTCAGAGGTTGACAAGGCCGTAGCTGAGTACAAGAAAGCTAACGGCAAGGCTCCAGCATGGATGCCAAACCAGTATTTCGCAGCCCTCACTAACATGCGTTCCGTTGGTGTTATGGGGGACGAAAGAACTTACGATTATGCGGTTGCACTTCGTGCAGTCAACACAATTGATTTCATGACAGCAGAGAGCGCAGAGATTCCATTTGAGGTTCTCCAGACAGTCATGAGCAGAATTATAAATGAGGTGCGTGGGGTCAACAGAGTATTCTATGATCTGACTAGTAAACCGCCTGGAACGATTGAGTTTGAAT
>ENA-UAPO01000641-UAPO01000641.1-human-gut-metagenome-genome-assembly--contig:-NODE-641-length-15235-cov-5.299736_pt1 | contig 15235 bp, 10 predicted proteins | sample MGYA00243481_ERZ654579 | MGnify/ENA primary metagenome ERZ654579 (study PRJEB26926, sample SAMN06164546) | human gut metagenome | biome: ENVO:00009003; feature: ENVO:2100002; material: ENVO:00002003... | reverse complement strand
CGAGATGTAGCTCCGTCTCGTGGGCTCGGAGATGTGTATAAGAGACAGGTGTAGCTCTGCTGGGTCAGCACAAAACCATACGGCGCTTGAACCTCGGTAATGGTGTACTTACCCAGCGGCAGGGTCACGGTAACTTCGCCTTTGGTGCCATCATGGCTGACCGTGAGGAAATCGTAGGTTGCCTGCGTGCGGGTGGGGCTGAACTTCACCTCGTCAACTTGCCCCTCTGTGCCGGTGGTAACAGTTGCCACCAAATCGCCGGATTTGTACCAGTAGGTGCCTTGGCGGTCGGGTGTGGCAATGTCGGCTGCAGCGTGGATTTCGTACACTGCGCCCGCGAGGTTGTCCTGCGTGTAGATGAATTGTCCATCTTGGTAGTCGGTCAGCACATTGCCCAGCTTACGAATGGTAAGCTGACCGAGGGTTTCGTGGTTGCAGTATTTCTCCGTGACGATGTACTCATCCATGTCGTTGGTGGCATTGCCCACGACCTGCCAGACGCGGTCAGACTTGATTTCAAACTCCACCGAGTAGGCGGAATCATTGAAATAGCCTTCCGGACCTTGCAGTTCTTCAATCAAATATCTGCCCAGCGGCAGTTTTTCGGGCGTTTTCATAAACCCGTCTGCATCGGTGTAGAACACATCCGTTTTCTTGGTGGCGCTGCCGCTGGCGGGATCGATCATGGAAATGCGGGTCTTGCGGTCTTTTTCGTCCAGCCGATACAGCGCAAAGGCTGTGTTGGCGATTTTGACCGCCTTGCCGGTTTCTGTATCGGTCTTGATGAGCTGCAAGTACCCCTCCAATTCTTCGTCCAGAATGTTGTAGGTCATGTAGTTGCTGCTGGGGGTGGTGACGCTGCCCGCAGGAACTGTAAATCGACTCTGCGGGCTGTTGGCGTCCACTGTCACGATGAACGGATCACACTGGAACACATCCTTGGGGATGGTGGTTTCTACTACCAGATATTGCCCATACGGCAGGCCCTCAACGCGGAAAATGCCCTCATCGTTCGTGAACATTTCTCCCAGCCTATATTCAGCGGGCTGATCCGTAGGCATCCAGCCGTTGCCCCTGCCGTTGGCGTAGTCGCCGTCTGCGGTCAAGGTCGCGTTATAGGCGTTGACCGTATCGGTGCTGCTCTCGAACATATTGGCAATGCCTTGTCCCTCGGCGGTGAAATCGTACTTGAGCGTCAAATTATCGTAGTTATCCTTGCGGTAAATGTCCAAAATGCTTTGCACATCGTAGCTGCCATCCGGATTCTGCTTGAACTGCGCGGCCTTGCTCAGTTTAGAGATACGATAAACGGTAAAGCCCGCACCTTCCAACTTCAGCGCCGGAGAGGGCTGACCGGTGGTCGAAACCAACTTTTGCAAACTAAAACCGGATTTCAGCACTTCGTCTTGGCTCGCCTGCTCGGCGTGGATGTGGTAGGTGGATTCATCGGCATAGGACAGGGTTTTGTAGTGGTTGACCTCATCGCAGAGGTAACCTTTCGCGTAGGAAAGATAATACCCATCCCATGCCTTGCTGCCGTCCAGCTTGCGGCTTTCGGAAACAGCGGAATACTGGTTTTTGTAGATGTAGTCGGTGTACTCGCCGCCCTTGGTGGCAAGGCTGCTGTACTTGCCGGTTCGTTCGAGCTTTTTGTTCAAAAGCGGATACTTCCCGGTGATGTACAGCTTGCCGTTTCCGTCAATGGGCAGCACCAGCCCGGTGGCACGCTCGACCAGATAGTAGCGGCCCATGTACAAGTTGGCAAAAGCCAGCTTGCCGTCCTTGATTTGGGCGGAAGCCACAAGTCGGTCTTTCTGCAAAATGGGCAGGTAATCGGTATCCCAGCTGCCGTTGGTGAGGACAGTGGTATGCCAGATGGGTTGACCGTTGACATCCGTGATTTTGCTGTAGTCCACAATGCCGGTCACGCCGTCCGGGTGCGTGATATTCTCGGCGGCGTACAGATCGTACACAGCACCTTCCAGCGTGGTATCTCCGTTTCTGCCCGCAGCCAGATACCGCGCGGCATCCAGATCCACTTTTGTCAGCATGATATTGCCGAGAACGCGGTCGTTCTGCATCTTGTCGGCATTGGCGTGCATGGTGTAGGAATCTTCGTTGTTGGCAATGCCCGTGGGGTCTGTGGCGTAGGTCTTGTCTGCATTGCGGATGCCAAAGGTGATAGTTACGATGCCCTCGCCGGTGTCGATGAGGGGACCGCCGCTGTTGGCCGTGGTAATGTCGGCGTTATAATCCGCGTTGCCCAGCCAAATGGTCTGGCCATCTAGTGCCTTGGTGATTTCAAAGGCATACGCCCGCTTGCCCAGCACAGAGCCTGCCGTGCCGGGTTTGGTCACATCCGTCCAATCGCCGTAATACCCGCTGGGGGCGCGGCTCTCCACGATGACAAACTTGCCCTCATTGCGCTGGGTGTAGAACAAATCGTCCGAACCGCCTGCATAGTCGCTGTGGTTGATGACCTTATAAGTGCCGTCGCTCTGGCGTTCAACTTTGTACTGGTTATACCCGCCTGTCGGGATATAGCACTGCCGAACCACATCCCACTCAAAAATCTTAAACTCGGCGTCGCCCTTGATGCGCTGCTTGGTTTCGCTGTCGATTTTGTCGATGCTGACCTTGACCGACCACTCATCGTTTTTCATCGGGTAATCGTTCGAACTGTTGGCAGGAACAGTAATAGTCTGGTGGCTGCCCAGCGCGCCGGGCGTGGAATCAAAGCCGTGCGGAATGGTGATTTCATCGTATGCAAAGGTGACGTTCGCAAGCTGCGCCCGCGCCGAGGCAATGGCGGCGTCCACCATGCCCTGCGCTTCGTTCTGCAGCTGCCCGATGGCTGCGTTCTTGGCGGCTTCGGCAGCGGCGTCTGCTTCGGCTTGGCTGGTGAACGGTCCTTCCTGCCCGCTGAGCGTACTGGTGCTGGTCTTGGACACCTCATAATGCACCGTCCATGTGGCAGAACCGTCACCGCCGTTGACATGAAAACTGTCATCCTGCGTGTGACCGCTTGTGGTAATGGTCTGCGCCCCGGCAGGAGTCATCTGCCAACTGCCGCCGTCCACGCTGCCGCCGGTCCGGCTGGGCGTGACGGTAATGACCGCGCCGTCCACCTTTTCCGGCGTGTTCAGCTGGTACTTGTCAGTGTTGACAGTGAATGTCAGATCAAAGCTGCCGCCGGCAGTCTGGGCGGGAGCTGTCCATGCAGCGGAATAATACTTCGGTTCCGGAACACTCGGCACATCCGGGATCTCAGTGCCGCCCGCAATTTCTTCACCGACCAGTGCCACAACCTGCCACGCATACCCTGCGGGCGGGTTATAGATGTAGGTGTAGTAGCCGTTTTCCCCGGACTGTGCATCTGTACCGTTTACCAGTTCTTCTGCAGCAGCAATATAGGTCTGCGCCGCGTAGCTGTCGGGGTAGTTTTCCATGATCCACTGCTGGGTTTCATCGTAAAGGCTGCCAAGGATGTCCGGCTGTTCTTCACAGACTTCAGGATCATCTTCAAGGCTTGCCACAACAGGACGGTCATCCAGCATATCCAGACTCAGCTGACCAAGACCGCCCCAGATGTTGACCTGGTTTGCATAGTGGTTGCCCGGCGTATACTGGCCGGGTTCAAGGCGGGACACATGAGAGAAGCTGTAGGTGGGGCAGCCCTTGGGCTGGCCGTTCAGGCCGTGGCTGCAGCAGTAGGCTTCCTGACCGTTGAACCAAATCAGCCATGTGCCGCCCTCCTTGGCAATACTGGTGATTTTGCCGGTGGTATACGGCGGAGTCGGTCCTGCAGCATAGGCGGCAATGCTGTCATCGCCGGTGTCGGCATACATCTGTGTGGGTGCGGCATCCTCGCTGATCTGTACTTGGATAGATTTTGACTGCGAACTGCCGTCCGAATCCGTATAGACCAGCTGCGCCGTAAAATCGGCAGAGGCTTTCACATACAGGCCGGTGGCTGCCGCCGACTGCTCCGAGTATGTATGGTGCAGGATTTCAGTCTGCTCCTGCTCGTCTGCCGGGATAGGCTCATAATCAGTGGAGAGATAGCTTAAAAGCTCTACATCATCCGGTAGTATGATTTCAGATACCGCACCGTCTGCCGGGTATTCGACCTGCGCCAGCAGCGGAACAATGGCATAATCTGTACCGGGAGTTTTGCCGATTGTGACCGTGTTCTCATCTGCGTTCAGCGCATCGGCATCCATATGGGCATCTACGCCGTCATACAGGTCAGAAACCCACGCGGAGATACCGATTTTTGTCTCGCCGGTTGCCACGGGCAGACCCATGCTGCCAAGGTAACTGCCGGTAGGCGCGTCCGGCAGATCGTCGTACAGATTTTCAGTGATCTGCGAAAGATTCGGTGTCGGGACATTGGCTTCAGCGGTTTCCGGTGTGGCCGCTGAAGCTGTCTCCGGCGTGGCAGGGGCATCCTCTGCAAAGGCGGGCAGCGCTGTGCCAACATTGCTAAACGTCAGTGCGCCCACCAGCAGCAGCGACAATCCCTGCTTTATTCTGTGTTTGTTTTTCATACTGGTTCTCCTTTTGTTGCAAAAGAAAAAGCCCGCTGCGGGTTGCAGCGGGCTTGGTTAGCGTTCGGGAGCGTGTTTCTTAGGGACCGGCGCGGCTCTGGCCTTGTAGGCTTTTCTGTATTTTTCGTCAGCATCATAGAACTGCTGCGGAGAAATACCGGCATCCAGACACCCCTGCATGACAACCGCATTGTAACGGCTGCTGACCGGGAGCAACTGGTCGCGGTACGGCGCGTTCATCGTGTAAACCATGATTTCGTGCGCTGCGCCATCGGCATCCGTGACCGTCAGGGTCTCCTTGTCATAGAATGCCGGGTAGCCTTCATAACAGTCAAGCTGAGATTCGTCATGGTCGGTGACAGACCAGATCAGCCCCTCTACGCTTGCGCCCTCTTTGGGCAAAATCGTCAGGTAACCCCGCCGGAACGCCAGCTCATAGCCCTCCAACTTGGCGATACCCACGGCGGTTGCCTCCGGGCAGCGGTAGGCCATCTGTTCAAAATTCAGATTGGAACCATAGGCAAAATATTCTTTTTTCGACATTTCTTCTCCTATCTGGCCTCGTCCGTGCGGGGCCGTGGTTGATTGCTGGGATACAGCGACTTGTCGTGACGCCACGCCTTGTCACCGGGAAGATTCTTCAGAAGATGCATTCGCACATTCTTATACTCCGGGCCGATCAGCCCCAGCCGCAGCAGAAAGGTGCGGAAGGTGAACGCCGGATTATCCCCGATGGGCGTTTTTCGGAACTGCGTGTACTTCTGGTTAATACCCTGCGCAGAGATCGCCATAGCCAGAATGATGTTGGCTTTCGCTTCACCCGCATGGAGCGTGGAGTTGAACAACCGCCATTCGATTGTACCGTGATAGAATACAGAATGCATATTGCACGCATTATGTTGAGCTCAACATAACGCCTTTTATGCGCAGAAAAAAGTTATGCTGAGAATCTTTTAGAACAGACGTTACTTCGAGACTGTTCACCAGAAATCTCAGCATAATTTTCTACAAGGTCTTTAAAAACGCCTTTAAGTCAGGGTCGTCGTTCCAATCCGGCATGGCAGGCGTATTCATCCTCGTGTCCATTGTTTCTAATGCCTTGCGCCGGGCTTCGGGATTGGCTTTTGCGTAAACCTGTGTTGTCTCAATAGATTCGTGCCCTAAAAAGTCACGAATATAAATGAGATTTTTGCCTGCCTCAACAAGATGCATTGCTTTAGAATGCCGGAGACAATGCGGTGTAATCTGCGGAAAAAATGAACCCACTGCAGTATTTGCTTTGTGGATATATTTTGCTAGCACGTAGGAAACACCGCTGCGAGTCAACTTTTTCCCTTGCGGATTTGTAAACAGCTGGTCATTGCGGCGTTCTGGTATATCAAGATGGTTCTCACAAATGTATTGGCGCAATACCTGTGCACACGGTTTGGTAAGCGGAACATCTCGACTTTTTCGCCCCTTCCCTAATAAATGTACAACCGGTAGTGAATCTATTCGGATATCGCAGATTCTTAAATCGCAAAGTTCCTGCACTCGTGCAGCTGAATCGTAAAGGAGAAGAAGCATCGCCAAGTCTCTGCGACCTTTTGGCGTGGAAATATCAGGCTGTTCCATTAGAATATCGGTTTGCTGGTTACTCAAATATTGAACCGTCGGCTTTGCTGCTTTTTTGCTGTCAATTGAAAGAATGCGCTGACACAGAATCATTTCATCCGGGCATTCAATTTGTACATATTTTGCAAATGACTTCAGCGCAGCAAGTCGTTGGTTTCGAGAAGATATACTGTATTTGCGTTCAGTTTCAAGATATTGTAGAAATTCAAGAATCAGTTCGCGGGAAAGGTCGTTAAAAAGCATTTTCTCTAATTTAAAGCCACAATACTTTTCAAGGTAGCCATGAAAAATAACAAAGGTGTCCCGGTAAGAGTAAATTGTATTTGTACTGACATTTTTAGTTCCTGCCAGATACACGCTAAAGTATGCGGAGACTAAACCGGCGTAGCTGCATCTATTCCTCATTGCAAAGTACCTCTGTAATGGTATGGAATCGGTCATTGAATGGTTCGGTGACTTCCATGTAGGCTTCCGGGACAAGCCTCAAGTATTTTTCGGTTGTTGTAATTCGGTCATGCCCAAGAGCAGTGCGGAGAATCGGCAAACAGGTATATATGTCTTTTCCTTCGGAACTCCATTTGTTTAGAATGTGGACCGCAAAGGAATGCCTGAGATCATGGAGACGAGGCCCTTTTCCTCGACCTCGGTGTGGAATCCCGGCATCAAATAAGCATTTTCGAAAAATATCGTAAATTGTACTTGTATTATAGAATCCGCCATCAGGAGCAGGGAAAAAGTAAATACTTTTTGCATTTGTCACTAATGAATTACTGCGGTAGGATTTCATGTATGCAAGCATTGAGTCCGAAATTCCTACCAGCCGTTCTTTGTCTCCTTTTGCACCGTATATGGCTAAAACTCCAGCATCCAAATCAACATCTGCAACCTTAAGGTGCAGAGCCTCTGACACGCGCAGCCCACATGTATAAAGCAGGCGAAACAGAACCGGCATAACTAAATGTCGTAGTGGAGATTCTGAAGATTCTTTGGTACAATCTACCGCAGAAAACAATCTCTCGATTTCGTCTTTCGTAAAAATGTAGGGAACGAAACATTTATTTACATGAGGCGCAGGGTGGAATGCACATGGAGCATCATAGCCATTGCTGTGCAAATACTTACAAAGAATTCGCACATACGAAATCCGAAAACATTGCGTGGTTTCGTTTTCGTGAGGTCTCTTTTTCTCCCACTTTTGCAGCAGTTCTTTCGAAATGGCAGGTATACGCAATTGTTGCTCATTGCAAAAGTCATCGAATGCACTGAGTGCCTCAACACCGGCGTTGTATTTATTGCCAAGGGCACGTTTTTGCTCCACAACATCCAGCATATATGGTGCAAGCACACTGGTAAAATGGGGTTCAAGAAGTTTTTCCTCAAACACTAATCAGTCACCTCCAATGCGCAGCTGCGAAGCTGACGTACATTTACACCAATATATTTTTGAGTAGAATCGGCATTTATGTGTCCTAATACACCCTGAATCGAGGTAATGGGGATTCCTTCATCTAACATATGTGTTGCGAGGCTGTGTCGAAGCGAGTGAAGCCCGTGGTGCTTTATTGAATCCAAAGGAATGCCCGCTTTTCGCATATGCTTAATAAGAATGTTGTCAAAATTTTGCAGAGAGACGTATGGAGCGACTGCGCGGAGAAAAATTTCCGGGGCATCGCTTACAGGCCTTCCATTTTTCAGATAGTCTATTACAGCCCATCCAACATCTGTGGGAAGTGGTAAAGTTATCGGCTCTCCTGTTTTGACTTGGGTGAAAGACACCAAATGCTGTTCCCAATTAAAATTGGCAGGGCGAAGATTACGTATATCGCTGGTTCTAATGCCGAGTTTTACTGCAATCATTAAAACTGCATAATCGCGTTTCCCTTGTGGACTTTCACGGTCAACAGATGCAAGGATACTTTCGATTTGGCTAAGATCTAATGTTGTAGGAATTCGCGCGGAAGCGGATACTTTTACAATTGGCATCATTTTCAAAGACAAATCTGTTTCCTTGTAGCCACTATGCGCAAGGTACTGAAAAAAGCGTAAAAGGATACTGTAATGGAGCCTTACAACCGAATTGCTGTAATTGCACGAAACAACTTTGACGTATCGATTTACAATATCTGCTGAAAGTAATTTGTAATCCGTGACTCCAACGCTGAACAAATAATCTGTAAAGCGAAGAAGAACATTTCTGTGGCTGCGCAGCGTATTCTCCCTGCGTCCGTGGAGAGATAGCTTTTGCAAGTAGTTGACCGCACCTTCTTGCAGTCCTGCAGGGAACTCTCGATTCAACCTCCGCCGAAGCATAACCGCGTTGAAATGTTGGTAGTCTGACAACAAATCCATTGCACGGTGAACTCGTGAGCATCGCCGTTCTACTGTTCCCGGCTGCACACCGTAGCAATCCAGCATGAACTGCTGAGCCAATTCCGCTGTAAAATATTTCTTTTCATTTTTATTGCAGTACGCTAACAGGTTCCTAAACGTCGAACGAAAGCCTTGAATATAGTTTTCGCTATAGTGCTTTGCAATGATGCAGGGGATAACTCTTTCCACAAGTTCATACACGGTCAGTCGATTTCCATCATCCACAATAACAACCTCCATCATATCTGGAATACTCAAATTATATAGTTATTATGTAGAGAAAAACAGACTGTTTTTATAATTTTTGTCGCTGTACAATTAAAGTTTGGAACGTGGGATACATAATCGCTTTCTTGCCATAACAAGCCCTGTACCGTGACGAATGGTAGTGATAATCACTCCCATCCCTCCCTTGATACCAGCGGTCTTTCAGTTGATCCATACTCGCGCCGCTGGGCAGCTTGCGGATTTCTTCCAGAATTGGTTCATCCACCGCCTGACAGTAGCTGTCGATGCGGGCAGGGTTTACTTTGAGTGCTGCAAACAAAATATCCTCTTTGGAATACATGATGGACAGCACATTTTTGAGGCTCTGCGGAGTATGCTTACTAGCATCCACATGGACGTGCATTCCGCAGCTGTCGTTTACAATGCCGCCTGCGCGGCGCAGGGCGCGGACAACCTCCTGCAGCTTTTCCATCTCGCCGTATTCGAGTTTCGGAGAGTTCAATTCGACCTTGTAGGTCTCCCCAATAAGAACAGACCGCCTACGGCATTCGGGATGGATGCTGCCGTCCCGAACGATTTTCCACTCTTTACCGTCCAAATCTTTGACGCGATAGGCATCGTAGCCACCGCCGGAATGCTCGGCGCGGGTGCCAAACAGGTCGGCCAGCGTTTGGGCTGCCGTGGCGCGGTTTATCCCGGTCAGTTCAATTTCACAGCCAAAATACTGGTCACGGAAATCAAGGGGCAAGCGCCTCACCCCGCAGTTCTGCGTCCATGGCTGCAATTCTCCGCCCGATGGCCTCTACCACGTTGACTGTTACACCGTTGCCTGCCTGCTTGTAGGCTTGATTATCGCTCTGGATGGCAAGCACCGTGTCGATGCGGTCATCTGCCCAACCCTGCAGCCGCAGACATTCGCGCGGTGTCAGGCGGCGGATGCGACCCTCGCATAGAACGCCGTGACGGTCTTTTGTGGTAAGTGTATGCATAGGTGCGCCAGGCTTACCGGTGCGTTCGGTGTTGCGGGCGAGGTCGGACTTGATGGGATTTTTGACCGGGCGAACTTCAACAGTGCCTTGTTGGCAGCCCGTTGTAAGTGTATGCGCAATCTCTTTACCAACCCGTCCGCGCCGACTGTTGACTGTGGCGTAGCTCAGGTCGATGCTGTCACCGACCTGTGCCATCTGGTAGCCGGTTTTTGTGGCGCACTTGATCGGCACTCCCACCTCGTACAGCCCGGTCTTGCCGCCGAACCCGCCCGGATTGGCAGCCAGCGTACAACTCAGTCCTTCGGGGGAGTAGACTCGTTCTCCTTGATGCCCGCCGTGGGTTTGTATAAGAGAACCTCCTGTTGTTTCGGTGAAAGGAAATACTTTTCCTCTACATCGCTCATCAAGATATCCGACAATGTACACACGGTTTCTTGACTGGGGGACGCCGAAATCTTTGCTGTTAAGACATTGCCATTCCACACCATACCCCAGTCGGTCCAGCGTGTTGAGGATTGTCGCAAATGTCCGCCCTCCGTCATGAGATAACAGGCCGGGTACATTATGTACACAAATCAAATATGTATAGCACCTCCTAAAAACAGCGGAGCAAGGCTGTTTTTGCTTTGCTCCACTGTGCATAATATGTTTCTTTTAGCCAAGGGATGAAAGCCATGCAATAAGATCAGCGTCCTGCTCCCAATTCGAAGCGCAAGGTAATTCCAAGCATAGAGAGGCTTTTTCCAGTGCCGCATGTTTTGCTTCGTTGTCTGCACGGGCATATACCTCTGTTGTGGAAATATCTGCGTGGCCGAGATAATCTTTAATATAAACAGTGTTTACATTTGCTTGAACTAAATGCATGGCTTTTGTGTGCCGGAACACATGTGGAGATATAGTGGCAGGAATATCAGTTGAGATTGCCTGTGCCGCAGCTGCATACTTCTGGACAATATATGTAATTCCAGAGCGCGTCAGCTTGCGGTAATTCCCACTCCAAAACAGTGGCATGTCCGGACTTTTTTGGGGCGTAATACCATTTTCCGTAAAGTAGCTTTGCAGCAATTCTACTGTTTGCTTCATCAGCGGAACAGTGCGAACCTTTCCTCCCTTGCCATGTAAGGTAATTGCTGCAGGCGAATCAAGTCTAACATCACGCATACGAATATCGGCTAATTCACTTACACGTGCTGCCGTGTCGTATAAAACCGTAAGAAGAACAAGGTGTCGGCGTCCCTTTGGCGTTGTAATGTCGGGGGTAGCCAACAAACAGCGTAATGCATCGGGTGTAAGGTATTTTGCGGGAGGAGCGGACGAAACCATTTTGGGAATATTGTGTATCTGAATGCACTGTTCCATAAACTGTGGCTCTTCGACCATAACATAGTCAAAGAATGCATGGATTGCGCAAAGCCGTTGGTTACATGTGGAAGGCGAAGATTTTCGGATGTTCCTAAGCCACAAAATAAAGTCCTCAATACATTTTCTATCTAGCTGAGTCATTGGTAATTTTGCAATATTGAACCCCTGTATATCGCGACAAAATATCAGCAGCAATTTAAATGTGTCTCGGTAGGAACAGATTGTGTTGCTGCTCAAGTTTCGCTGTGCAGGCAAATATTGTGTAAGATACTTCGACAAAAGTAGTGCGAAATCAAGCGACTTCATCTTGGCACCTCCATTGTTGGAATCAACTCACCGAATTGTTTTTCCAATTTTTGTGTAATATCCGGATACATTTGTGCAGTCAACTGGAGATATCGCTGCGTTCCGGATAGGTCGTTGTGTCCCAAATAAGTTGAAAGAACGGGAAGCCCTGCCGTCAAATCTTCGCCTGCAAGAACCCAGCTATTTAGGCAATGAACAGCAAATGTATGGCGCATATCATGTGGCCGAGGCCCTCTATCTGGCCCTCCGTAAGGAATCTCAGACATTCTTAAAAGTGTCCGGAATTGTGTGTGTATCCAAGAGGCTCCATACTGTTCTCCTTTACTGCGAGAACAGCAACTGGCAAAAAGGATTGCTTCATTTGAGGCAGGCGGAAACAATTCTAAATAGTTAGCCAGCGGAATTGCAACGGCATCCGTAAAAGGCACCAGACGGCTTTTGTGAAATTTTGTGTCACGAATTGCAAGAACTTTTTCGGTAAAGTCTACATCACAGACGCGCAGATTCAACAGTTCAGAGGTACGCAGTCCGCAATTAAACAGCATGCGGAACATTACTGGAATCTGGTACTTTTTTACCGGGTTTTGCATGCATACAGGAAAATGGTCTGCAGAATCCAACATCTTTTCAATTTCAGTGTCAGTAAATATATAGGCCCTGAAATTGCGCACTTCTTTGGGTATAGACTTGGGCGGAATTTTGTATGCGGTAAAACCTTTTCGAATTACAAAATTCAAGAATCCATTTATTGCGCTGACATCTCGGAGTACAGTGTTTGCCTTTTGGTTTAAGCCCGTTCCAATATGCTCAAGGACGTACTCCTTAGAGAAAACAATTTTTCCATCTTCTGGTTCCTTGTAATCACGCAGGAAACGCCGAATGCATCCTTCGTCGGTTTTTGACACAAACCCAAGCGCATGGCGCTCTGCCATATACTGTTCCAGTAGCATCTTAGCAGTCATGCAGAAGCCTCCCACTTTCCATAAGATAATGCGCATTTGCGCAGGGCGGGAAGATTTACTTTTGTGTAGCCTGTGGTTGTTTTGGGACTGGAATGGCCGAGAATATTAGAAATCGTCAACAGTGGTGTGCCGTCCATCAAGAGTGTACTTGCAAGGGTACGTCGCAGCGAATGGATCGCTTTTCGATTTTTTCTTGTCAGACCTGCGTATGTAATGTATTTCTTAAGCGCAGAAGATACGGCAGCGCTGGACTGGAATCCACCATAGGGATGAAGGTGTCGAATAAAGACATTGTCACAATTGGAATCAAGCCGACCGTTTCTTAAATAGTCAATAATTGCTTCTCCAATCACAGGCAGCAACGGCAAAGCACTGACTTTTCCGGATTTTTGCTGCGTGTAAGTAATCAGCTTTTGGTTCCAATCCAAGTTTTTGAATCTCAGGTTACAAATATCGCCCGCCCGCATTCCCAGCAGGATCGCAAGAAGAAACATAGCATAGTCTCTTTTTCCAATTGGATTACTCCTGTCAACAGCAGATAGCAGTTGCTTTACTTCTGCGGGAGTCCATGTTTCAGGAATGTCCTCATCTGTGTAAATCTTAGGTTTGGGAACATCTGCAGATAAATCCTTTGTGAACTGCTCTGACTCATAAAGATAGCGCAAAAAGTCTTTCAGCACACTGGCAGTCGTGTAAAGTGTTGGCCGACGACAACGGCAAAGAGTAGTCATAAAATTCGAGAGATCTGCAGATGTCAAACATGCAAGCTGAATGTTGCGGCCCTCTATATACTCAAAAAATTGGCATAGCTTCATCTGCTTTGTGCGTAGTGTTCCCTGTGAATTATGCTTCTTTCTGCACTTCATAAGATAGCTCTCCAGCAAAATGTCATACTCTGGATTGACTGTATAACTGCGGTGGCAATATCTAAGTGCGTATCCGAACTGGAAGATGTCGTCTAAAAGGCGGATCGCTCTGCGCGTGGCAGATTGCGACTTTGTTAGCTGGAGTCGTGGACTTGCAATATTTACGCCATAGATGGATTGAAAATATTCCCGTCCAGTCGTTGCAGTGTAGTCCTGAATTTTCTCATTGCTGTAGTAATCTGAAAACTTTCTGAATTCAGCACAGTAAATTTGTAATGCACTACGCTTGAAATCTAGTCGCAATAATTCTGAATTTGCTGTAGTGATTAATTCTGAGATAGGGATACTCTTTTGACTTGGCATAGTTGGCCTCCTTTATATCTGTGATAACCAAAGTATAAAGGAAAATTATGCACAGCGAAACACAAATTTGAAACGTATCTACATCATTTACGAAAGGAGACTTTACATAATTGCTTACAACTCATAATGTACCTTATGTGCAGAAGTGCATAAGGTACATTTTCAAACAGCAGATACGGAGGCTTCCGGGCTTCAGCCAATCGGGCCAGTTCAAAGAAGAGAGTGCCGCGCGGATCTCCGAATCCTTTTCGGGTTCCTGCAATGCTGAAAGTCTGGTTATTCCGAAATTCAGGATAACCAGACCTTCTCCTCCGTCGGGCGGAGAAGGGGCTTGGCGGATGAACGCTACCTGTGGCCGGAGATGTGCAGAGTTATTGCCGAACTGCGGCCCCATTGGGTGCTTGGGGAAAATGTTGCTGGCTTCATCAATATGGGGCTCGACAAAACGATTTTTGACCTGGCAAAAGCGGGATACGCTGTTCTCCCATTCGTATTTCCGGCTTGCGGCGTCGGCGCGTGGCATGAGCGCCAGCGAACTTTTATCGTCGCGACTGATGTTTCCCACGCCCCTTGCCTCCGACAAAAACACCTGCAAGGACGCGGCCAACCTGGATGTGTACCTGTCGGACAACGGGATCTTCCGAAAGCGGAACAAGGACGGATCCATCTGGAGCCTGCCCCTGTCGGCGGCGGTGTATTACCTGACCCCGTCGGCGTCGGAGGGCTACCGCTCCACCCTGAAACCGGAGGCCTTCCGGGACAAATCCCCGGCGACCAACCTGTCGGCGCAGATCATCCACCAGGAGAAACCGCTTTCGGAGAAGGCGGCGCTAAACCCGGACTGGGTGGAATGGCTCATGGGCTTCCCCCAGGGATGGACGGCCGCATCCTCTGGCGAGAGGAACCCGCAGGCGTCCCCCGCATAACGGAGGACACGAAGGATCGGGCCCTGCGGCTGAAAACCCTGGGCAACGCGGTCTGCCCGCCCCAGGCCTATCCCATTTTTCACTATATTGCGGCGATTGAGACCGGGGCTTGTGTAGGCATCTGCCCTTATGGAGGAGGTGACGGATAAATGCAGGAATGGAAAGCCTCCGAGAAGGAGGCCCAGAAGATGACCCGTGACGGGGCCATCTCGGTGAACCTGGTGACCGGCGAGGCCACCCACATCTCGGACCGTCCCCCGGAGCAGGACTATTCCCCCGACCATGAGGCGGCGGGAACGGCGGGCCGGGTCATGGACGAGGCGGCGGGCCATGTGGAACGGTGCCAGGCGAAAAAGGCGCGGCGCAAGCGGCGCGACACCTTCCGGGAGGGGGAGGCGGCCAGGGACCGCCCTTCCTCCCGCTTGCAGTTTACAGAGGAGGAACGGGCGGCGCCGGAGCTGAAAAAGGCCATTCGCAAGTCTGACAAGGCGGCGGACAAGCTGGACGCGGCGAAAGCCGCTGTCCCTGTGAAACCGCCTGGGAAGGAACACGGCAATCCCTTATCCCGGCCGGTCCAGGAACTGAAATCCACCATCCACGGCGAGGTGAGCAAGGTGGAGGGCGAGAACTCCGGCGTCCAGGCCGGCCACCTGGGGGCTGTCTCTTATACACATCTGACGCTGCCGACGATCTTACGCG
>ENA-UAPO01000612-UAPO01000612.1-human-gut-metagenome-genome-assembly--contig:-NODE-612-length-15808-cov-32.350473_pt1 | contig 15808 bp, 14 predicted proteins | sample MGYA00243481_ERZ654579 | MGnify/ENA primary metagenome ERZ654579 (study PRJEB26926, sample SAMN06164546) | human gut metagenome | biome: ENVO:00009003; feature: ENVO:2100002; material: ENVO:00002003... | reverse complement strand
CGCAAAGAGAAGCACGGAGAATATTCAAAGATTAACCCGTGACATTTTTGTCGGTTTTGACACTTTCCCAGCGAAAGCGACAATAACGACAAAAGTGACACACTAAAAAAGAAGACAATGAGTACACATAGATTTATATTAGAGCCATACAAAGGCATTAGCACCCGGCACACTTGCCCGAACTGCCACCGCCAAAGATGTTTCTCCAAGTACATTGATACGGAGAAGCAAATCCTATTCCCTGAGTATGTGGGACGGTGTGACCATGAACAGAAATGCGGGTATCACTTCACGCCCCGTGATTACTTTGAGCAGAACCCGGCGGAGAAAGAAAAACTCTCGGATAGCACCTTCAGAAGCCATGTTCCTGTTAAGGTAGTACAGCCCGCGACAACCTCTTACATTGATTTGGATATTGTCAACCAATCATTACGAGGCTATCCGGTGAACAAGTTATTCCAATTCCTATCGGCTCAGTTCGGAGAGACGGAAACATTGAAGCTGATGAAGAAGTACAAGGTGGGAACATCCAGGTATTGGGACGGCGCAACCGTATTCTGGCAGACGGACAATCAAAACAGAGTTCGCACGGGTAAGATTATGCTTTACAATTCGGAGACTGGTAAGCGAGTAAAAGAACCATACAATCATGTTACGTGGGTACACTCTGTGCTGCACAAAGGGGACTATAATCTAAGGCAATGTTTCTTTGGCGAGCACCTGCTTTCCGAGAACAAGAATCGTCCAGTTGCTTTGGTCGAAAGCGAGAAGACTGCCCTTATCGCCTCCTACTATCTACCGCAATTCTTATGGATTGCCTCGGGTGGGAAAAACGGTTGTTTCAACGCCAACAGTCTGTCTGTTCTTGCAGGGAGAAGCGTTGTCCTGTTTCCCGACTTGGGCGCAACCGACTATTGGCAGAGCAAAATCGGACTGATGAAAAGCTGCGGAATCGAGGTGCAGATGTTCGATTATTTGGAGGTTAACGCCAGCGAAGTAGAGCGAAAAGAGGGGTACGACATTGCCGATTATCTGCTTAAAGTGAAGCCTGACGAAGCTGTACTTCAACAGATGATAAAGCGGAATCCCGCTCTGAGAATACTGATAGATGCCCTCGATTTGAAACTCGTCAGTGTGCAGCGAGGCATCCCTCAACCAAAGGTTTCACCACCGAAGAAACGAGGTTTCAGACTATGACCGAGAGGGAGAAAATATGAGACTTTTTTACTGTAGCAAGTTAATGCCGGTGTATTACATTCCCCGACCACTTGCTCCTCAAAAAGTCTGAGGAGACGGCTCCCGATGGTCACAAATTATTTACTAAAAACGGAATCAAAATGGAAAAGAAATATACGATAACGCTCCGCCTGACAGATATACAGTACACATTACTCAGTGCGATTTGCAGGCGGACTAAAAGGAATCAAAGTGAGGTCATCCGCTCGTTCATAGAGAACGGTTCGGTACGTGAACGAATCACGCAAGAGCATATCTACATCATCCGTCAGTTGATTGGCGAAAGCACCAATCTCAACCAGTTGGCGAGACAGGCAAACACCTATGGCTTCTCTGCCGTTGCCAAACGATGCGAAGAGATGGTAGAACGTATTAACCAACTTATAAGACGGCTAAAAGATGATAGGTAAACAAACGAAAGGAACATCATTCAGTGGATGTGTCCGCTACGTCCTCAAAGAAGAAAAGTCCAAATTGCTGGAGGCTGTTGGAGTGGACGGTACGCCCGAACAGATGGCAGAACAATTCGAGTTACAATCGTTGCTCAATGACAAGGTAAAGAATATTGTCGGACACACCTCGCTCAACTTCTCTCCTGAAGATAGCGACCGTCTGAAACATGATGATGCACTGATGTTACAAATCGTTCATGACTACATGAAGTTGATGGGCATTCAGAATACGCAATACATCGTTGCCCAGCACATTGACCGTGAACATCCGCATTGCCACATCGTCTTCAATCGGGTGGACAATGACGGCAAGACGATTAGTGACAAGAACGACTTCCGCCGAAATGAGAAAGTTTGCAAGATGCTGACAGCGAAATACCGACTGCACTTTGCAAATGGTAAAGACCATATCAACGAGGAACGGCTGCGCCCATACGACCGGGCAAAGCACGAGATATACAAGGCTCTGAAAGAAGAACTGCTGAACGCCAGGAGCTGGAACGATCTAAAGGATGCCCTTGCCGACCGAGACATTGATATGAAATTCAAGGCCAGTCGCACGACACGTGAAATACAAGGTGTCAAGTTTGAGTATGGTGGATTCTCTTTCTCCGGTTCAAAAGTCAGTCGTGAGTTTAGTTACTTGAATATCGACAACCGATTGGAAGAGAATGCTTGTGCATCCTTGTTAGAATCAGTCCAACAGAAGCCTAAGCATGAAGAGGCAGAGGTGCAGCAAAGCGTTTCTCATCTTGATGAAGGAGCGGGCATTAGTCTCGGTCTGCTAAACGGCAGTTCATCTTACGATGCCACCGCAGCAGAAGAAGCCGAGTTCAATCGCCTGATGAAGAAGAAAAAGGCTAAGCGTAAGCGAGGCTTTCATTTATAATCAATTTATTAACAATTTAAACTTTATCAATTATGTTACAAAAAGATTTGATTTGTGATTTCAATCTCTGCCTGTGTGAGAAGTTCGGCTACAGAAACAGTTGTAGCGTGATGCAAAATGCCAATGGCTTTTGCGTGAACATCAGTGAGCGTGATTTAGAATGCTACATCCGCTTCTGGGAGTACAGCAACGGCGTTGGCAATTTCCCTGACTGGAGCATCATTATCGTGCGCAGCAACTTCAAGAAGAACCAAGAAGAAAACCTGAAAGACTTGGCTCGTTTCTTCAAAGAGTACATGCCCCGCTACGGTTACAAGTACCTCTGTACCGAAGGAGATGAATACGGGTATTACAAGGCACTTGGTTTGAGACTCGTCAGGAAAGACCTTTTCGGTCATAATTACGCACTGGTGCTGAAGGATTTGAATGTCTGACACATGATTTGAAAGAAAGGAGGGGATTTTTCCTCTCCTTTTCTCTTTCCGATACGCCCCATTATGAGAACGTGCCGTTTGAAGTTCCGAGTTCGTGGGTGTGGTGCAGATTAGAGGATTATGTTAAAAGTGTGACTGATGGTGATCATCAAGCACCACCCAAATCGGACATTGGAATTCCCTTCTTTGTTATATCTGATATTGCAAATGGAAAACTAAATTTCTCAAATAGTCGTTTTGTACCACGAGAATATTATGAGAAAATATCTTTTGAAAGAAAGCCTCAAAAAGGAGATTTATTATTTTCTGTAACAGGATCTTATGGCATTGTCGTACCTGTAAACACAGACGATGAATTTTGTTTTCAACGTCACATTGGATTATTGAAGACATTGAATACGAGCGACTATCTTTTGTATTTACTAAAAAGTGATTATATAAAAGAAGAATGTGATAATCTCGCAACAGGTACAGCTCAAAAGACTGTTGGATTGGAGATTTTGCGTTCTTTTTTGCTGCCAATTCCACCTCTTGCCGAACAACACCGTATCGTAGCTGAAATTGAAAGATGGTTTTCTCTGATTGACCAAATAGAACAAAGTAAAGATGACTTAGAAACAACCGTCAAGCAAGCCAAGAGTAAAATTCTTGACCTCGCCATTCATGGAAAGCTCGTTCCACAAGACCCAAATGACGAGCCAGCCATCGAATTGCTGAAACGCATAAATCCCGACTATACACCTTGTGATAACGGGCATTATGAGCAGTTACCGCAAGGATGGGCTATTTGTAGGCTTGATCAAATTGTAAATTACGAACAGCCTACGACTTATATTGTAAACTCCACAGCTTATGATAATTCCTATTCAACACCAGTCTTAACGGCAGGTAAATCGTTTATTATTGGTTACACCAATGAGACTGTTGGTATATACTCAAACCTCCCTTGTATAATTTTTGATGATTTTACAACAGATTCAAGAAAGGTAGATTTCCCTTTTAAGGTAAAATCCTCAGCAATGAAGATTCTAAAAGTACATAAAAATATAGATGTTGATTATGTGGCAATGTTTATGAGTATCACCAGATTGGTAGGTGACACTCATAAACGATACTGGATTTCAGAATACTCAAAATTAGATATTCCTATTCCTCCAAAAGCAGAACAAAAACGAATCATTGATACTGTCTGTGAAATTTTTACGCAATTAGATTTGATAATGGAGGGCTTATAGGCTCTCCATTATCAAATTCAAAGCCATAAAAGCCTTATTTATAGCGTCTATTATTCTTTGCTGCTCCTTATAAGGAGGAATAGATACATCTATTGCCTTGAATAGTTTCTTGTTCAGGTGAGGGATGGCGGAACCGACCTTGTTTTCTCGCAATGTTTTCCTATGTAAGTTGATTACTTGTAATACATATTCGATATTTATATTTTTACTGATAGAAAGCTGTTTAAAGGTGCTGCCTTGGTAGCCATCAATTGGAGTCTTAAATACTTCTCCGGAGTTTTCTCCATCTACTAAAACCAATAGAGAGTTTGCTGCTACATATTTGCCGGAAGACAAAGTTTTGGCATCACGCTCACCACGCAAATACTTGACATCAAGATTTATTCTTTCTACGCCATTCTGTTTCTCACCATCAACTAAAGAACATAGTATTTGCATAGGTGCAATAGTCCATCCATCAGGCAACTGCTCATAATGCCCGATACGTTTCTTTATATTATTACCATCTTCATTCTAATTCAATGTAGTATGGTAACAAAATTCAAAAAGCATTTGGCAAAGACTAATCTTGCCAAGAACACTGTCACATCGTATGTGTGGACGGTGCAGTATTTCATCAACCATTATGGGGAAGTGAACAAGAAGAACCTTTTGGCATACAAGGGCTATTTGGTGGAGAACTTCAAACCACAGACGGTGAACCTACGACTGCAAGGCATCAACAGGTATTTGGAATTTACGAAACAGGAAAAGCTGAAAGTGAAGTTCGTTAAGGTACAACAGAAGAACTTCTTGGAAAATGTAATCAGTGATGCCGATTACAAGTTTCTCAAAACTCAGTTAAAAGCGGATGGTTATGATGAATGGTATTTCATCGTATGGTTCATGGCTGCTACCGGTGCACGTGTCAGTGAGTTACTCCACATTAAAGCGGAGCATGTAAATGTTGGGTATCTTGATCTGTATAGTAAAGGAGGAAAGATTCGACGACTATACATTCCCAAGAACTTACGAATTGAGGCTAAGAAATGGTTACAAAGTCAAGGTCTAACGTCTGGCTATATTTTCTTGAACCGTTTCGGGCAACGCATCACTACTCGTGGTATAGCCTCCCAACTCAAACACTTTGCTGAAAAGTACGGAATGAACAAGGACGTTGTTTATCCTCATTCATTCCGTCACCGTTTCGCAAAGAACTTCCTTGACCGCTTTAACGACCTTGCCCTACTTGCCGACCTCATGGGACACGAAAGCATAGAAACCACTCGCATCTATCTTCGCAGAACTGCCAGCGAACAACAGAAGATAGTGGATAAAGTGGTGAACTGGTAATGTTGCATTAGCCCTTAGAAGTGTATTTGACTACACTTCTAAGGCTGTTTGAATTTCATCGAGATATGAAAACAGCACTTTTATCCTTTGGACTATTCTGTGTTGTTCTGCTAGTGGAGGCAATTGGAATAACCATTCGTCAATATGCCCCTTATTGATTGACGGAGAATTATCTCCCTTCATAAATTGGTTTAATCCATTTACAACATAATCCGAAATCATAAGATAATAGCAATAGTCGGAATTCAGAAGTCGTGGATTGGAACTACATACATAAAATCCAGTGGAAGCAATACAATTATCATTGTTCACTTTTGCGATATTGCGTAAATACGGACGAACCATAGAAAATATAACATCATTTTTTTGAGTGTAACGACTAGCTCTGCTCGGAGCATTTGATGTTTTTAACGTTTTTACTTCGCTTATTATTTGCCGTTTATTGTCAATAGAATCAATATCTATATATTGAAATTCTTCATCCTTGGGTTTTGTTGATTTCATGGGCAAAAAGATATTTTTTCCTTCTGCCCAAGTCCAATTTTGAGGCAACTTCTTATCATGCCCGTTATCACAAGGTGTGAAATCGGGATTTATACGCTTCAGCAGCTCAATGGCAGACTCGTCATTCGGGTCTTGCGGAACGAGTTTCCCATGAATAGCGAGGTCAAGGATTTTGCTCTTAGTTTGTTTGACGACAGTTTCTAAGTCAACTTTACTTTGTTCTATTTGATCAATCAGAGCGAACCATTTCTCTATTTCTGCTACTATACGATATTGTTCTGCTAAAGGAGGTAATGGAATTTGTAAATCGGTAAAGATTCCTTTATGAACTCTTTGCTGTCCAACAACTCCTTTGAAATATTTTGTGCCCTCACAGATATACCATTGTGACTTAAATAGATATAGATAGAATTTCGCATGAATGCTTATTGGACGCAGGATAACTAACTCAGTTGTTCCTGCACCATAATTATTAGGGAGATCTTGAAATATCGTTGATTTGAGATTTTCAAAGCAAGGAGATATTTTTGCTATACCTATGTCTCCATTTTGAAAGTGACAATATCCTTTTTTTACTTCTTTCCAAATGCGCTTCTCAAATTGATGATTTCCGGAAAATCCATCATAGACACAAGCCATAGGAATAAATCCTACACTTGTATCATCTGTTATTTCAGATTTTGGATTAAGACAGAATAATTCTGAAACAGGTACAGACTCCCAACCCTCCGGCACCTCAAACGGCACATTCTCATAATGGGGCGTATCGGAAGTCTTTGCAGACTTCTTGCTCCGCTTGATTTTGCCTTCTTTAATCAGTCGTTCTTTTTCCGCTTTGATTCGTTCAAGCAGAATAGATGCGGGTTCATCATTCGGGTCTTGTGGTACAAGTTTTCCGTGTATCGCAAGGTCAAGTATCTTTTGGCGTAGTGCTTTTGTATCCATAAAATTAGTCGTTGCTTAAAAACTGATTGCAGAACTCGTTTAATTGTTTTTGCATACGCTCTTGAGGTATGAGGATGCGCTTGTATTCGGTAATCATTGTCGGACTCATGCTGCGGCTCATAGCATATTCCACAACCACATGGTCTGCTGTTGGGCAAAGAATAATACCGATAGACGGATTCTCGTTAGAACGCTTTACATCACGGTCAAGTGCTTCCAAATAAAACTCCAGTTGACCAAGGTCGCGCGGATGAAATTTTGTCTTTTTCAATTCCACCGCCACCAGAGCTTGCAGACCACGGTGAAAAAACAGCAAATCTGCCTTGAATGTAGAAGCTCCGATGTTAAGACGGTACTCCTGATCCATGAAGATGAAATCCTTGCCCAGTTCGAGAATAAACTGCTTCATGTGTTCCACCAAACCATTTCTCAACTTTGCTTCACTATGCTTTTTAGGCAAATTCAAGAAATCTACGAATAGCGTATCTTTGAATATGACCGGAGCATTTGGATATGCTTCAAGCAAGCCTTTCGACATGTTGCTTTTATTGCCAAGCAATTCCGTGTATGTTTGATTGGCAATACAGCGTTGAAGCTCTCGCTTTACCAGATGTTCTTTATAGGAATAGAGAATGTAAAACATCCTTTCTTCATTACTCTTACATTGAGACAAAATCACCGTGTGATTGGTCAATGTAGTCAATCCCAACACCTTAGGCATTTGTCCAATTTCCAGTTGGACAATTTGTGCAGTTTCTGGCTGCACAATTATATCACCTTCTTGTTGTGGTATGGAGCCGATCTCAATTTGTGCAGTTTTTGGCTGCACAAATTCGGAATTTAGATACTTCCCAATGGTCGCAAGGAACGCCTCAGAAGAATAAGCATCATAAAACGTCACCATATTATAAATGTTTCTTCTGCTATATCCTTTTACATCAGGTCGCTGAGTGCGAATATATTCAGACAATTGGGTTACGACCTTGCTGCCCCATTCCTCGCTTTTCAGCTTTGCAGATACATATCCGCCCACATGCCAGGCAGTAAGCAAAAGTTCTTCATTTACCGCTGCTGTGGCACGGCTCTGATGCTGGAGAATAATATCCAATACCTCTCCAAACTGTTGCTCCAGTGATATAGTGATAATCTTTTTGTCCATCAGTCTTTAATCCTCCTCAATGTTGGCTAACAGCTTCTGCAGTTCGGCAATCGCATTGCTGATGGTCTCACTCTTGTCTTTTATCTCAGCCATCAGTTCTGCCAATGAGCGGTTATCGGCTTCGCCACCTTGTTTAATCCAAGTGATGTCAAGACTGGTCTTGTCGCGAGCTGTGATTTCATCAATGGTGTATTTACGCCAGCGACCTTGCGGATTGTTTTCTGCATCGTAAGTTTCTACCCGGTTATTGTAGCAAGAAACAAAATCATCCAAGTGGTGACGCTCCAGTTTGTTGGTGGCAAGTGTGTGCTTTACGTCCGTACGATAGTCGTAGAACCATATTTCTTTGGTAGACTGCCCCTTGCTGAAGAACAATACATTGGCTTTTACGCCTTGGGCATAGAAAATACCTGTGGGCAGCCGCAAGATGGTATGCAAATTAAAGTCTTGCAACAGACGTTTGCGGATAGTTTCGCCTGCTCCCGCTTCAAAGAGTACATTGTCAGGAAGAACTACGGCAGCACGACCTCCATTTTTGAGCATGAGCATCATGTGTTGGAGGAAGTTTAGCTGGTTATTCTTGGTCTCCACATAAAAATCCGGGCGGTTAATATCTACAGAGCCTGCCGGACGTGTGCCAAAAGGAGGATTGGCAAGTATCACATCTACGAGGGTTGACGGTTCTTTCTCCAAAGAATCATCACATACGATTGGGCTGCGGTCTGTGCCGATGCCATGCAAATAGAGATTCATGGAAGCAAGAGTTACCACCAAAGGTGTGTTATCTACGCCATGTAGGGCTTTGTCACGCAGGAAGTCCCGTTTCTCTTTGCTGGCAGACTGCCCCTTCATATAATCGTAAGCTGTAAGCAAGAAGCCACCCGTACCACACGCAGGGTCACAAACCGTTTCACCTATTTGCGGATTGATGCAATCTACCATTGCTTGAATAAGCGGACGAGGCGTAAAGTACTGACCGGCACCACTCTTTTTGTCTTGACCGTTCTTTTCCAGGATGCTTTCATAGATGGCACCTTTCACATCCCCGTCCATGATGAGCCATTGCTCTTCATCAATCATTGAGATAACCTTTTTCAGATAAACGGGCTTGTCAATTTTGTTTTGCGCCTTGGTATAAATCGTGCCTATCAGATTGTCCTGCTCACTAAGCAGTTTAAGAGTATCTTCATATTGCTTCACCAAATCCAAACCATCAAGAGAAATCAAGTCTTTCCATTGATAGCCCGTAGGTATTGCCGAATCTTCTCCAAACATTTCCACGTTCTCGGCATCCATTTTCAAAAACAAAAGATAGGTCAATTGAGTGATGTAATCAGTAAATCCTATACCTTGTCCGGCAAGAGTTGTTGCCAGATTCCAAACCTTTTTAGTGAGCGACTGCTCTGTTGTATTATTTGTTGCCATTTTCTTATGCTACTTTTCTTAATACTACGAATGTGTAAAGCGAATATAGTGCCTCGTCTGCTTTCTGCATATTCCCAAAGGCTCGAATCATTTGGGCTGCATGAGTCGCATCGTCCTCACGAATGTCTCTGACGGTGCAAGCTCCATTGGATGCGATATAGTCCACAATGCGACTGATAACTTCACGTTGCTTATCAGTGATTTCACGCTGTGTTTGTCCCATCCATAGATTGAAATACTGCTTGGCAGTGGTGACCACACTATCCAGTCGTTCAATCTGATGAAAGGCAAAGCGCACCAACTGTATGATGTTCGTCAAGGCATCGCTCTCCTCCTTTGTTGTAGAACGCCGTACCGTCTTAGGATTAACAATGGCGTAGGAGTTCCAAAGTTGTTTGGAAGTAAAATGGTTGTTGGCCAGTTTTAGCTTGTTCTCCAAATCTTTCAACATCGAATAGGTTATTGCCTCTCCTTCATTATTATAGATGATGCGTAAAGCCTCTATCTCATCTGCGTGTTCTTTGCAGAACGTTTCAAAAGCCTCTGTCGTACTTTTTGCTTCCTCAACGGAGAATCCTTTAGATATGAGTGTATCCTCTCCCGGCATTAGCGTGTTGACAAATCCTGCTGCAAGAATAAGCAGGTATTTTCGGGCATCTGCATGATTGGCAAGTGGAGAGACCAAGCCCTTACGTTCAAGGTTGGGCTCATTCGTATCAACAAACGGAGGAAGAATGCTTTTTTCCAACGCATCGTATATTCTGGCAGAAAGCACCTTCATGTCCTCATGAGCCAAGCGAGCGAACTCTCCCCGTTGCGAATTGTCTGCCTTGTTGTAAATTCGGGCAAGAGTTGCTGCAAGGCGCTTAAGATATTCATCTGGAATATAGCCGTGGCTGATGCGTTCCAACAATTCTTTCAACGTGATTGTCTTTGTAGTCGGTTCGTCAGTGGCAGATGGAGTCGATTTTTCGTGTTCCGTCACGCCTACAGCATCTACCAAATAGAAGCAATCCTTGCTGAAGGCGTTTGGAGTGACGTTACGAAGTTGCTCATCACCAATTGTACGCACACCACGTCCTTTCATCTGGATATACAATGGTTCAGACTCCACATCGCGCATGAACATGACCACCTCCAATGGTTTGACATCCGTTCCAGTTGCAACTAACGTACAAGTTACTGCAATACGAAAATCCTTATCGTTGCGGAATTGACGTATCAGTTCGTTGCTATCTCCTGCCGAGTATGTGATTTTCTGCACGAAGCGGTCATCGTCCCGACCAAACACCTCTTTGGCTATCTGCACGATGTTGGTAGCATGAGCTTCGTTGAGAGCAAAAATCAATGTCTTAGGCAAGTATTCCATATTCGGCTCACGTTGCGGATCATTGAAAAGCTCGGTATATACCACATCCCGATAGGTCGAAAGAATCAGTTTTATTTGTGCCGGATTGATAATGCTCCGATTCAGCTCCTTATTTGTATAGGTTTTGGCCTCCTTGCTGCTCACTGTCTTCACCTCTCCCGTATAGCGCGTCTCTTCTTTCAACCTTTCACCTTCTAAGATGGCTCCACCATTTTCAGTTACTTGCGTCTTTATTCTGTATATACGGCAGTCCACATTCACACCATCCAAGATGCTCTTCTCCAGTGTGTAGTTGACAATGCGGTTGTTGTTGAAGAAAGCCATTGTTTCAGGTATAGGGGTAGCCGTCAAGCCTACCAGTCTTGCGGTATCAAAATACTCCAATACTTTGCGCCAGTTTCCATAAATTGAACGATGACACTCGTCTATGATAATCATGTCAAAGTAGTCATGTGGTAAGTTGGGATTGGGTGGCAAGGTCACTTCTTCTGTGGGTTCGTTATCGTCATCATCATCGCTATCCTCAATATCTTCTCCTTTCAAGAACGAGAATAGTCGCTGTATAGTAGAAATTACCACGTTACTATCAGAAGGGATGGACGAGGAACGAAGGCGATTAACTGTAAAGATAGTATTGAAAGCGTCCCCGTTTTCTGTCAATCGGAACGTACCAAACTCATTCTCGGCCTGTTTCCCCAAATTGTTCCTATCAACGAGGAACAGCACCCTGCGCATCGGTGTATAAGAAAGCATTCGATATGCAGCAAGACAAGCCGTATAGGTTTTGCCAGCCCCGGTTGCAAGTACCATCAACGCACGTTTTTGTCCCGTGCGAAAACTCTTTTCAAGTTCTGTCACCGCCTCATATTGACAATCGCGAAGTCCTTTCTTCTTCAATGTCGGGAGCCCGGCAAAGGTGTCTTCAATCCCCAGTTCCTTGACTAATTCACGTGGGGTGGGGATAAACATTATCTGTTTGAAATTGGAATCCTTTTCGCGAAAATCGTAGAAATATAGCTCCTTGCCATTTGAGGTAAAGATAAAGGGCAGTGGATTTTGATATGTCTGATAAATGTTTGGAACACTTTTGGCATATAAGGCTGCCTGCTCACAAACTTTTGAAGCAAAAGCATCCGTTTCTTCACGTTTGGCCTCAAGCACCCCAACAGCCTTCCCGTTAATAAACAGAAAATAGTCAGCTTCAAGGTTTCCTTTCAACAAGCCTTCCCTTATGGCAACGGCCGTACAGGTAGGTTCATAATCATCCCTATTGATTACCTTCCAGCCTGCATCAGCAAACCATTGGTCTATCTTTATTCTTGCTTTCTCTTCGGGAGTCATATTCTTAGTAATATATATTATCAGAAGTTTATAGACGCATCAGAAATAGGCTACATCTATAATCTAAAACTTCTTACTTTAATAAAATTGTCACCTTTCTTCTTTATCGGTTATCAAATCCTTCAAATCAACTTGCAATATCTCTGCAATCTGTTGCAACGTCTCCAAATTCGGCTGGATCCGATTGCACGCATAGGCATTAACCATACTGAAACTTTTGTCGAGCTGTTTGGCCAACCACGTTTGAGATATACCTTTTTCGGATAAAACCATCTTTATTTTATTCAGTTTCATTCTTTGATGCGATTTTATGACGCAAATATAGTGAATTATATTCGATATTAGGTTTTCTTTTTGTATTTTTGTAAGCGTTAATCATCAACATCTTAATATTTAGGTTATGGCAGCAAGTCGTATCAAACATGTTTCAATAAAGAAATTATGGGGTGTAAAAGACATCTCAACTGATTTCCATGAGCATATTAATATTTTTATTGGGTCTAATGGTTCTAGTAAAACAACTTTCTTGAATCTTATTGAAGCCACTCTACTGTGCGATATTAACACTTTTTCCAATATCGAATTTGAAAGTGTCGAAATTGAATTAGCATTAGAAGACTCTTTTGTAATTAAAGTCATAAAAACTAGTACAGAAGAGATTTCCATGATTAAATACGTATTTAATCATAATTTTGAATATGAAATTCCTTGTATAGAGACTTCATTTCGATCTTATAGATATCCAATAAGATACAAGGAAGCATATTCCAATATTCAAGAAAAACTTTCTCAACTTGTTAATATTTCATGGTTGTCTATAAATCGAGATAATGCATCTTTTTTTGAATATGAACGTGGGAGAGAATACATGGAACGTATTCGCAATATGGTAGATATGAAATTACAGGATCTTGTAAATAGGCTTATCGTTTATCAACTTCAACTTGAATCAGAAGCAAACAAAAACGCAAACAAGTTTAAAGAGGAAGTTTTATCATTAATGTTATATAATGAATCTGTGGATATCTACAAATCTGAAAATATGGAGAGAATCATATCTACAGATACAGGCTCAATGAGAAAAGATCTTTATTCAGCTTTTAGGGCATTAGGGGTTGCAAGAGATAAAAGTGAACAAATACAGACTCACATCAACAAAATCAAAGATCTTATATCTAAACTTACAAAAGGAACAGGTATAACCGTTAATGATGCCTTCGTTTTATCATTGATTAATAGAACATTATCCATTATTGAGATTTCAAAAACGCATGAAAATCAAACACGAGAAATATTTTCCCCAATAGACAAATTTTGGAAATGTTTAAGCAATTTCATGCCCAATAAAATGTTTGAATTAGGGAAAGATAATGACAGCAGCATTACTATCTTGTTAAAAGAAGGAAGTTTCAAGGACGTTCCCATAAATATTACATCACTATCTTCTGGAGAAAAACAGTTGTTTATTTTACTCACGGAAGCATTATTGCAAAAGAATATAGCTCATCTGTTTATCGCCGATGAACCTGAATTATCACTTCATATAGAATGGCAACGTAAAATCCTTAATGCATTGTTAGAATTAAATCCCAATGCTCAGATTATAGTTGCCACTCATTCTCCTGAAATTGCAGGAAACTTCCCCGAAAACATTACAAATATGAAAAGTATAACATCGTATGAGTAATATTGAAAATAATCAACTACTTCATTCTAATGGTGCCATAAATGTTACACATAAATTTTATGATAAAAAATTTATGCTCTATGTAGAAGGAGATGATGATATTGTATTTTGGGATGAACATTTTAGGAAATATATGTCTCCTGAATTATACGAAATAGAACAGGTTCATGGGAAAGAAAATTTAGATCGATACATATCAGGTATTAAAGATAACACACTAAACAATGTAGTAGTGGCGTGCGATTCTGATTTCACTTTCTTTGCAGAAACGAATCCGCTTGATAACCCGTTAATTGTAAGGACATATGGACATTCTATTGAGAATACTATGTTTTGCCCGTGCTCTGTTGCTGCCTATATAAGGCGACTATCAAAAACCACAGCGGATTATCTCCCCGAAGTTATTGAATGGTTGAGACAATTTTGTTCTATTGCAGTTGAAATGCTGCCATATGAGATAGAAAATGAAATTAACCCCAGACATTGTGCGGAACTACCTAAAGTATTCAACAAAGGCTTTTGCTATTTTCAAAATGCAAAAGCGAAAACGAATCTTGATAAAAATAAGGTTAACACCTATATACAAGATATTGCTCAAAACTACGACGAGGATAAGATATCAAAAATTAAGCACCAGATCAACGAATATCCCAACGAAATCAGATATCTTATACAAGGGCATTTTATTGCAGACGCAATAATGAATTATATTAGAATACGCGTTAAGCAAATTAAAGGCCAAGCAATTACTTTAAGCAATGATGCAATTTATGAATCCGTTGTGGATTGCAAACTAAGTTGTAGTCCATTATGCAAGGACAAATTGTTTATAAAGCAACAAGTAGAACGTGTTTGTCAGTATTATATGCAACATTCTTAATGCTTTACAAGTATTCAAGCGACAATACAATAACTTCTACATTTACAGATTGCAATTGTATTTCAGTTATTCGAATTTCTCAAATAACTGAAATGTACCGTAATCCTATGCCGACAAATTTGACACATTGAAGTCCTAAACACATAAGTTGTAAAGTCTTTATTCTGCCATAGCCAATATATAATATAAATGTTTGATATTAAATAGTTTCTCCATACTTGTCTGTTTTTTTGTTTCTTCTGAAAAGTTCTACATTCTCGCATGACAATAGCACCAATATTTACTAACCATTTCAACCATTTGGTTGAAATGGTCGAACCGCAAGCTACTATTTTGGAGCAGATAACGATTCGGGAGACCCTACGAAAGAGGTAACCATCCGAAGTTTTGGGATAGTTGTTTACACTTTTCCAAGCGAATAATTGAGGTTTGTTGCACTTTTCGGAACGAATAATCTGAAATCGCTACACTTTTCCAAACGAATCGAGCCTTCAATGGAGCCTGCATTTATAAAAACTGCTCTGCAAATCACCGAAATCCGAAGAAAAACACTACCTTTGTCTTCACAAGCGTTCTGTAACATCCATACGGAAATGTCCTATCGGTCAGTGCTTTGAAACTGATGGCGGACATTGCGCAAATGGGCTGAAGAGAGGCGGTACAACACGTATATGCAAAGCGATGAAAGACAGTGGCTTGCATTTATCCCCATTTCCTGTGAACTTGTCAGAAGTGAGGTTGTACCGATTAAGATGAATGGTCACTGATAATCAGTGATGTGAATATGTTGCATCGGCAAGTAAAGCTAATCATATATACCCAGTTATCCCCAAAACGAAAACGATGAGAGATTTTCCTTTATAGATAGCTTAGGATGTTCAGTTCTCCTATCTCCCATTTCAAAACAAAGGCTGTCCATT
>ENA-UAPO01000594-UAPO01000594.1-human-gut-metagenome-genome-assembly--contig:-NODE-594-length-16219-cov-31.530995_pt1 | contig 16219 bp, 10 predicted proteins | sample MGYA00243481_ERZ654579 | MGnify/ENA primary metagenome ERZ654579 (study PRJEB26926, sample SAMN06164546) | human gut metagenome | biome: ENVO:00009003; feature: ENVO:2100002; material: ENVO:00002003... | reverse complement strand
ATGATTCCGGTCATGAGTAATTCAGGAAGCGGTAATCAAGGTATATCCGCTACGTTGCCGGTTTTGATTTATGCCGAAGAAAACGGGAAATCAGAAGAAGAATTGATTCGTGCCTTGATGTTGAGCCATTTGACAGTAATCTATATCAAGCAGAGTTTGGGACGGTTATCCGCCTTATGCGGTTGTGTGGTTGCTGCCACTGGTTCCAGTTGCGGTATAACTTGGCTAATGGGGGGTACTTATGAGCAGGTGGCATATGCTGTACAGAACATGATTGCCAATCTTACCGGAATGATTTGTGATGGTGCCAAACCCAGTTGTGCATTGAAAGTAACTACCGGAGTTTCAACCGCAGTGCTTTCAGCCATCATGGCCATGGAAAACCGTTGTGTGACTTCCGTAGAAGGTATTATTGATGAGGATGTGGATCAGAGTATCCGTAATCTGACAAAAATCGGTTCTAAAGGAATGAATGAAACGGATAAATTGGTATTGGAGATAATGACAAGTAAATAATATAGAATTTGAAAATTAAAGAATTAAAAATTAAAGAATTACCATGCGGCATGCTTAATACTGTGTAGTCTGATTCTTTAATTTTTAATTCTTTAATTTTTAATTCTTAATTCTTTAGTGGCAGCATCCGCCTCCACATTCATGGTCGCCGCATCCGTCGCCACAGTCACCACAACCGCAGCTGCCGCAACCGCCACCCATCATACGGGCAACTTCAGCAAGCTCTTCGTTCGTAGCCGGACGGCTTTCCACCACTTCTCCGGTAAAGTTCAAATCACAACCTGCGAGTGGATGATTCATGTCCATTACAACTACGTCTTCCTTTACTTCTACTACACTTCCATTGATGCGTTGACCTTCAGAAGTCATCAAGGGGATGACGGCGCCTTCCACTACACGGTCGCTGTCGAATTCTCCTTCTATCATGAAGATTTCTTTGGGGAGGTCAATAACATGGTCGTCGTCATATTCACCATAAGCTTCTGATGCCGGAATGGTAAAGTCGAATTTATCGCCTATCTGCAAGTCTTTTATCTGGGCTTCAAAGGGTTCGAGTGTCATTCCCAGACCTGAGATAAACTGAAAAGGATGCTCTACGGGTGCTTCTTCTTCGAAATCTTTTTCTCCGTTTTCGATTGAGTACAGCTTATATGCTACGGTGATGTACTTGTTTTCTACTGTTTCCATTAATTTTCTATCTTTATTTAATTAGTAAATACTTTTTTTTGAGTATTTGAAGAGACAAAGATACGAATTATTTGTTTCGGGATGTAGAGAGCCTTTGGTAATTTTCAGATTATTAAATGGTTTCAATGATTGGCAATACATTTACATTGGCTGTCTGAATGGTTCTATTTAGAACTGTTAAGTGATAAAATAGGATTTTAGGGCGACATTTTCTTACGATTATTCATATTTATCTTATTTTTTTCTTCAATTTGTTTGGAGATTATAAAAAAGCCCTTACCTTTGCAGCACGTTTGAAACAAAAAAGAAGAATTAAGTTATGAATTTATATACATCTATTAACCTGGCAGTCCTGCATATTATTCGCGTCGTGGTGGTGGCATCAAGAGCGTGAGAAAGGTTATGTATGTATTCGTACGTTAGAAGATAATTTATTAAGCCTTTCTCACTATAGTGGGAGAGGCTTTTTCATTAAAAGGAGATTTGAAAATGAAGCATCAGTTACGCAGCTCGTTCAGCACACAAGGTCGCCGCATGGCGGGAGCCCGTGCATTGTGGACGGCGAATGGTATGAAGAAGGAACAGATGGGTAAGCCCATTATCGCTATAGTCAATTCATTTACACAATTCGTCCCCGGACATGTACACCTGCACGAAATAGGCCAGTTTGTAAAGGAAGAGATTGAAAAGCTGGGGTGTTTTGCTGCGGAGTTCAATACGATTGCCATTGACGACGGTATCGCTATGGGACACGACGGTATGCTTTATTCCCTGCCTTCAAGAGATATCATTGCCGATAGTGTGGAGTATATGGTAAATGCCCATAAGGCGGATGCTATGGTTTGCATCAGTAACTGTGACAAGATTACTCCGGGGATGTTGATGGCGGCTATGAGGCTGAATATACCGACTGTGTTTGTTTCAGGCGGTCCGATGGAAGCCGGGGAATGGAACGGACAACATTTGGATTTGATTGATGCTATGATTAAATCTGCTGATGAAAGTGTGGGCGATAAAGAGGTGGCACAGATTGAGCAACATGCCTGCCCCACTTGCGGATGCTGCTCAGGCATGTTTACCGCTAATTCCATGAATTGCCTGAATGAAGCGATTGGATTGGCACTGCCCGGTAACGGCACGATTGTAGCCACTCACGAAAATCGCAAGAGACTGTTTGAGGATGCAGCTAAGTTGATTGTAGCGAATGCCTTTAGATATTATGAAGAAGGGGATGAGAGTGTACTCCCGCGCAGTATTGCTACCCGCGAGGCATTTTTGAATGCCATGACGCTGGATATTGCGATGGGCGGTTCCACTAATACAGTACTTCATTTGTTGGCTGTGGCTCACGAAGCCGGAGCGGATTTTAAGATGGACGACATTGACATGCTCTCTCGCAAGACCCCCTGCTTATGCAAGGTAGCTCCCAATACCCAAAAGTATCATGTACAAGACGTTAACCGTGCCGGTGGCATCATTGCCATCATGGATGAGCTTGCCAAGGGCGGATTGGTCGATACGAATGTCCGCCGTGTGGATGGAATGACGTTGGCAGAGGCAATCGACCGGTATAGTATTACCAGCTCTAATGTATGTAAAGAGGCAATCAAGAAATACTCCAGTGCGGCAGCCGGAAAGTTCAATCTGGTACTCGGCTCACAAAATGCGTCTTATAAGGAACTCGATACGGACCGTGCGACCGGTTGTATCCGTGATTTGGAACATGCATACAGCAAGGATGGCGGTCTGGCGGTTTTGAAGGGAAATATAGCTCAGGACGGTTGCGTTGTCAAGACTGCCGGTGTAGACGAGAGTATCTGGAAATTTACGGGGCCAGCGAAAGTCTTCGGCTCACAAGATGCGGCTTGTGACGGTATTCTGGGTGGAAAGGTGGTCAGTGGAGACGTCGTCGTCATCACTCACGAAGGGCCGAAAGGTGGACCGGGTATGCAAGAGATGCTTTATCCTACTTCTTATATCAAATCCCGCCATCTGGGTAAGGAGTGTGCATTGATTACCGACGGGCGTTTCAGTGGCGGTACTTCCGGACTAAGTATCGGACATGTTTCTCCCGAAGCGGCTGCCGGTGGTAATATCGGCAAGATTAAGGATGGGGACATTATCGAAATTGATATACCGAACCGTTCTATCAATGTGAAGTTGACGGATGAAGAGCTTGCAGCACGCCCTATGACTCCGGTAACCCGCAACCGTGAAGTCTCCAAAGCATTGAAAGCATATGCCAGTATGGTGAGTTCCGCTGACAAAGGGGCTGTGAGGCTGATTGATTAAAAGCCCCCCTTTCCGAAAGCGAGGGGAGGAGAGAATGAAACAAATTTTTCAAGCTACTATTGAGCTTTTAAATATAATGAATAGATAAAGTATGGCTGATAATAATAAAAAGAGTAACTTTTCCTCCCTCTCCCAAGGAGAGGGTCGGGGTGAGGCTCTAATAACAGGCGCAGAAGCATTGATGCGCTCTCTGGAGCATCAGGGAGTAAAGACTATTTTCGGTTATCCGGGAGGGAGCATCATGCCGGTATTCGATGCCTTATACGACCATCGGAAGGAATTGAACCACATCTTGGTTCGTCATGAACAAGGAGCCACCCATGCGGCACAAGGCTTTGCACGTGTATCAGGCGAGGTTGGCGTTTGTCTGGTTACCAGTGGACCGGGTGCTACCAATACTATCACGGGCATTGCAGATGCCATGATTGACAGTACGCCTATCGTTGTCATTGCCGGCCAGGTAGGGACGAACTTCTTGGGTACGGATGCATTTCAAGAAGTGGACTTGGTAGGCATTACTCAGCCTATCACGAAATGGAGTTACCAGATTCGTCGTGCAGAAGATGTGGCCTGGGCAGTGGCACGTGCTTTCTATGTGGCAAAGAGCGGACGTCCGGGACCGGTCGTGCTGGATTTTGCTAAAAACGCCCAAGTGGAGAAAACAGAATATGCGCCTACTAAGGTGGACTATGTCCGTAGCTATCTTCCCGTTCCCGAAATGGAGCCGGAGGCCATACGGCAGGCTGCTGAATTAATAAATGGTGCGGAACGGCCTTTGGTGCTGGTAGGACAAGGCGTGGAGCTGGGAGAAGCCCAGCAAGAGCTTCGTGCTTTCATTGAGAAAGCCGGAATGCCTGCCGGATGCACTTTATTGGGACTTTCCGCATTGCCTACGGACCATCCGTTGAACAAAGGAATGCTTGGTATGCACGGTAACCTGGGACCCAATATCAATACCAATAAATGTGATGTCCTTATCGCCGTAGGCATGCGCTTTGATGACCGTGTGACGGGTAAATTGGAAACATATGCCAAGCAGGCGAAGATTATCCACTTTGATATTGACCCTGCCGAAATAGATAAGAATGTAAAGACCGATGTTGCTGTCCTGGGCGATTGCAAAGAGACACTGGCTGCCGTTACCCAATTGCTGGAACCCGCCAACCATCAGGAATGGATTGACAGTTTCCGGCAATACGAGGAAGTGGAAGAGGAAAAGGTAATCCGTCCGGAATTACATCCGGCAGGAAAAGCGCTAAGCATGGGTGAGGTGGTGCGTGCTGTGAGTGAGGCTACCCATAACGAGGCGATATTGGTGACTGATGTCGGCCAGAATCAGATGATGTCCGCCCGTTATTTCAAATACAGCAAGGAACGTAGCATTGTTACTTCCGGTGGCCTGGGTACTATGGGCTTCGGCCTTCCGGCAGCTATCGGTGCCACTTTTGGACGTCCGGACCGCACGGTATGCGTATTCATGGGAGACGGCGGCTTGCAGATGAACCTGCAGGAACTGGGTACCATCATGGAACAAAAGGCTCCGGTGAAGATGATTCTGTTGAACAATAACTTCTTGGGCAATGTTCGTCAATGGCAGGCGATGTTCTTCAATCGTCGTTATTCGTTTACTCCGATGATGAATCCGGATTATATGAAGATTGCTTCGGCATATGATATTCCTGCACGCAGGGTAATGACCCGCGAGGAGCTGGCAAAAGCGATTGACGAGATGATAGCAACCGACGGACCGTTCCTGCTCGAAGCTTGTGTGGAGGAAGAAGGAAATGTAATGCCGATGACACCTCCGGGCGGTTCGGTCAATCAGATGTTGTTGGAATGCTGAAGTCATGCGAAATTAAAGAATTTACTCTATCTATGGATAAAAAACTATATACAATCATTGTTCATTCGGAAAACTTTGCCGGTTTGCTGAATCAGGTGACGGCTGTGTTTACCCGTCGGCAGATAAACATCGAAAGTTTAAATGTATCGGCCTCCTCCATCAAGGGGGTACATAAATATACCATTACCGCTTGGACGGACAAGGATACCATTGAAAAGGTGACCAAGCAGATTACCAAGAAAATAGATGTGCTGCAAGCCCATTATTTTACGGATGATGAAATCTATCAGCACGAGATTGCTCTCTATAAAATAACGACCCCTACGCTGGAAGAAAAACCGGAGGTGTCCAAAGTAATCCGTAAGTACAATGCCCGTATTGTGGAGGTGAATGCTGTATTTGCCATTGTTGAGAAGAATGGCATGAGTGAGGAAATAACCAATCTTTATGAGGAGTTGCGCCAGTTGGATTGCGTACTTCAGTTCGTCCGTTCGGGTCGCGTAGCCATTACGACCAGCTGCTTTGAGCGTGTCAATGAATATCTGGCGGACCGTGAAGCAAAATATCGTCAAAGTAAACACCAGGAATCATGATGAGCGAGAACAATAAAATAGGTACCTACAAGTTTGTTGCCGAACCGTTTCATGTCGACTTTACCGGACGGCTGACAATGGGAGTATTGGGCAACCATTTGTTGAATTGTGCGGGTTTCCATGCCAGCGACCGCGGTTTTGGCATCGCGACTCTAAACGAGGACAATTATACTTGGGTATTGTCCCGTCTGGCTGTCGAACTGGATGAAATGCCTTATCAGTACGAAGATTTCTCCATTCAGACTTGGGTGGAGAATGTCTATCGCCTTTTTACAGACCGTAATTTCGCTATCATCGATAAGGAGGGTAAGAAGATTGGGTATGCACGTTCCGTTTGGGCGATGATTAGCATGAATACCCGTAAGCCGGCAGATTTGCTGGCTCTTCATAGTGGCAGCATTGTAGATTATGTTTGCGATGAGCCTTGCCCGATAGAAAAACCTTCGCGGATAAAGGTGGCCTCAAAGGAACCGGTTGCTGCTTTGGTAGCCAAATACAGTGATATTGACATTAACGGGCATGTGAACAGCATCCGTTACATCGAGCATATCCTTGATTTGTTCCCGATAGAGATGTATAAGGAGAAGCGCATCCGTCGTTTTGAAATGGCATATGTAGCCGAAAGCTATTATGGGGATGAGTTGACTTTGTTCATGGATGATGCCGGTGAGGGCGTTTACGATGTGGAGGTGAAAAAGAATGGCAGCGAAGTGGTCTGTCGCTCTAAAGTGATATTTACAGAGAAATAAATAAATTTATCAACGTTGGCGTAAGCCACAAATAAAAATTAAAACAAAAAATGGCACAATTGAATTTTGGCGGTGTTATTGAGAATGTAATGACCCGCGAAGAATTTCCTTTGGAAAAAGCACGTGAGATTTTGAAAGATGAAACAATTGCAGTAATCGGTTATGGCGTACAAGGCCCGGGCCAGGCTTGCAACTTGCGTGATAACGGTTTCAATGTGATTGTAGGACAACGTCCGGGTAAGACATACGAAAAGGCTGTGGCTGACGGATGGGTACCGGGTGAGACTTTGTTCGGCATCGAAGAGGCTTGTCAGAAAGGTACTATCGTCATGTGTCTGTTGTCTGACGCAGCTGTAATGTCTGTATGGCCGACTATCAAACCTTACTTGACTTCCGGAAAGGCTCTTTACTTCTCTCATGGTTTTGCTATTACCTGGAACGACCGTACCGGCGTGGTTCCTCCTAAAGATATTGATGTTATTATGGTTGCTCCCAAAGGTTCCGGTACTTCACTTCGTACCATGTTCCTCGAAGGGCGTGGCTTGAACTCATCATATGCCGTCTATCAAGATGCTACGGGTAAGGCTTTTGACAAGACGATTGCACTGGGTATCGGTATCGGTTCGGGATATTTGTTCGAGACAACTTTCATCCGCGAAGCCACTTCCGACTTGACCGGTGAACGCGGTTCATTGATGGGTGCTATCCAGGGATTGCTGTTGGCTCAGTATGAAGTATTGCGCGAAAACGGCCATACTCCTTCTGAAGCATTCAATGAAACAGTGGAAGAGTTGACTCAATCTTTGATGCCATTGTTTGCCAAGAACGGTATGGACTGGATGTATGCCAACTGTTCTACTACGGCACAGCGTGGTGCGCTGGATTGGATGACCCCGTTCCATGATGCCATCAAGCCGGTTGTACAGAAATTGTATGCAAGTGTGAAGTCGGGCAACGAAGCCCAGATTTCTATCGACAGTAACTCCAAACCCGATTATCGTGAGAAGCTGAATGCAGAATTGAAAGCCTTGCGTGAAAGCGAAATGTGGCAGACAGCTGTTACAGTTCGTAAACTTCGTCCGGAAAACAATTAATCAGCTTTATATAAATAGGTGAAATACCCTCTTCGGTGTTACCGGAGGGGGTATTTCTTTATTATTGATTCCCTATATTTTGAATAAACTCCAATAGCTTCCGGTAAAAACCGTGATGTTTCAGCGTCTCTGCCTCTCCCAATATCACCAGCTTCATACGTGCCCGGGTGATGGCTACATTCATTCTCCTTAAATCATTCAGGAATCCTATCTGTCCTTCTTCGTTGGCACGGACAAGGCTGATGAAGATAACATCGCGCTCTTGCCCTTGGAAGCCATCCACCGTATTTACAGTGAACAAGCTGCGATAAGGCTTGAGTGAAGCGTCTGCCTTTATCTTGCTGCGGAGATATTGCACTTGTGCCTTGTAAGGGGAGATGATGCCGATGTCTATTTTTTCTTCCAGAATGCGGTTGCCACCGATACGGTTGATGTAGATTTTCAGTTCTGATAGGAGCAGGTCCGCTTCCGCCTTATTAATGCGTCCGAAAGTCTCTCCCACAAATTCTTCTTTGAAATCCATTTCGGAGGTGTCAATCCAGTGGATGGGGGTATCCCAGTCCAGGATGCCCCGGTAACGCACTTCGGGAGCGGCTTCCAACTCGCCATTATAAAACCATTGGGAAGGAAATTTCATGATTTCCTCGTGCATGCGGTATTGTACTTTCAGCAAAGAGACAACGGCAGGTTTGTTGGACACCACTTTCTCTATCAATGTTCGTTCCAGACCTCCACGGGCAGCTTCGTAGCATTTTATGGTGGGCGGAAGTTGGCAGTGGTCACCCGCCAACACCACGCGGTCTGCTTTTCGGATAGCTATCCAGCAGGCAGCCTCTAAGGCCTGGGCTGCTTCATCAATGAAAAGGGTGCCGAAACGGCGTCCGTTCAGCAGCCGGTGATTGCTGCTTACCAGCGTGGAGGCTATGACGTGTGCCCCATCAAAAAGCTCTGCATTGATTTGTATTTCCAATGCGGTGGCGCGGTCGCGCAGGCGGCTCATACGGCTGCGTACTCCTTCGCGTTCGTCATAGCTGCCACGGCGGGCACGGCTGCCCAGTTCACGGAGATTTTTCCGGATGCTCCACAGCTCCGGATAAAGCGGATGGTTCTCGAAACGACGCTCGTAGGTAAAGGAAAGCATCTTGTCGTTGACACGGGTCGGATTGCCGATACGCAGGACATTGACGCCACGGTCCACAAGTTTTTCCGAAATCCAGTCGACGGCAGTATTGCTTTGGGCACATACCAGTACCTGCGGTTCCCGATGCAGGGTTTCGTAGATGGCTTCCACTAAGGTGGTCGTTTTTCCGGTTCCTGGAGGACCATGTACAATGGCCACGTCGCGAGCACACAGCACTTTGTTTACAGCTGTTTCCTGCGTGGAGTTCAGCCAGGGAAACCGTACGGGATAGAGCTCTCGGAAACCGGCTTTCGAGGTTCCCAGCAATATGTCCCGCAATTCGGCCAGGCGGTTGCCTTTGGAGCGTAACGTATCTTCCAAGGCTTCGAACATGGTCCGATAGGATGTTTCGTCGAAATAAAGTTGCACGCCGAGGTTGTCCGTTTCCTGCACTTCCATCACGGCACCGGCTCCGGGCATTATCGCTACCATCCGTGTCTCGTCGGCATAGCTTACGGTAGCGGTGAAGTTCATATAGGTTATTTTTCCATCGGCAGACTGGCGGAAAAAACATACGGGACGGCCGAACTCAAAATTATGTTCTATATCGGTATTTTCTGTGTGTGTAATTTCTATTACTAATTGATTCAGTGAATTATAGTAACTTCGTCCCGGAGTGGCAGGATACCAGCAAAGTCCCCGTTTCACTTTCCGGGCAACCCCCATGTTTTCGGTTTGGCGTTTGAATTCCTCTTTTTCGTATTCGTATTCCATGCGCAGCAAAAGTTGTTGCTGCTGGAGGTGAATAATAGGACTATTTGAATCTTGTTCCTTCATGGTTGCAAAGGTAATCATTCTTCGCTTCCGACAGAAAAAATGCTTTATTTTGTTAAACTATTCAGCCTTTTTATTTGTTTATGATATTAATTTGTAATCTTTACAATAATGAAAAACTAAAAAATAGTGGTTATGGTATATGATTTAACGATGCTCAAAACGTTTTATGCCGCTTATTCGGAGAAGATAGAACGTGTACGGAATGTACTACAGCGTCCGATGACTTTAGCGGAGAAAATTTTGTATGCTCATTTGTATGATGGGGATAAAGTGAAGAACTACAGACGGGGAGAAGACTATGTGAATTTCCGTCCCGACCGTGTGGCCATGCAGGATGCAACGGCCCAAATGGCCTTATTGCAATTTATGAATGCAGGCCGTGAGCAGGTTGCCGTGCCTTCCACTGTGCACTGTGACCATTTGATTCAAGCATATAAAGGTGCAAAAGAAGATGTTGCGACTGCTACGAAGACCAACGAGGAGGTCTATAATTTTCTCCGTGATGTTTCTTCCCGCTATGGCATAGGTTTTTGGCAGCCGGGAGCAGGCATTATTCACCAGGTGGTATTGGAGAACTACGCATTTCCGGGTGGAATGATGGTAGGCACGGACTCTCATACGCCCAATGCCGGAGGTTTGGGCATGGTGGCCATTGGTGTGGGTGGTGCCGATGCGGTGGATGTGATGACTGGCATGGAATGGGAATTGAAAATGCCGCGTCTGATAGGCGTACACTTGAAGGGTAAATTGAGTGGCTGGGTAGCTCCCAAAGATGTTATTCTGAAGTTGGCGGGTATTCTTACGGTAAAAGGGGGAACCAATGCCATCATTGAATATTTTGGACCGGGAACCGCTTCATTGTCTGCCACTGGAAAGGCTACCATCTGCAATATGGGGGCAGAGGTGGGGGCGACTACCTCCCTTTTCCCTTACGATGAGCGCATGGGTACTTATTTGAAGGCTACCGGACGTGAAGAAGTGGCAAAAATGGCTGCTTCCGTAGCTGCCGACCTTCGCGCCGACGACGAAGTGCTGGCAAATCCGGAAAAATATTACGACCGCATCATTGAAATAGACCTCTCGCTGTTGGAACCGTATATCAACGGGCCCTTTACGCCGGATGCAGCAACACCGATATCGAAATTTGCCGAGGTAGTGATAACCAATAACTATCCCCGCCGGATGGAAGTCGGCCTGATAGGGTCGTGTACCAATTCGTCCTATCAGGATTTGAGCCGCGCAGCCTCCCTTGCCCGGCAGGTAAAGGAAAAGAATTTGAAGGTTGCTTCCTCGCTGATTGTCAACCCCGGTTCGGAGCAGATACGTGCCACTGCTGAACGCGACGGCATGATTGCCGCTTTCGAAGATATTGGCGCAACGATAATGGCGAATGCCTGCGGACCTTGTATTGGCCAGTGGAAGCGCCATACTGATGACCCTGAACGAAAAAATTCCATCGTCACCTCTTTTAACCGTAATTTTGCCAAACGTGCCGATGGAAATCCCAACACTTTTGCTTACGTCGCTTCCCCGGAGATAACGATGGCGCTGACCATTGCCGGTGACCTTTGTTTCGACCCGTTGAGGGATACGCTGGTCAATGCCAAAGGAGAGGTTGTGAAACTGTCCGAACCGGTCGGTGAAGAACTGCCGGCACACGGGTTTATAGGAGGAAAGGAAGGATACATTGCTCCAGGCAAAGGACAGACGGAAATTACGGTCAATCCTCATTCACAGCGCTTGCAACTGCTGACTCCCTTCCCTGCCTGGGATGGCATGGACTTGCTGAATATGCCTTTATTGATTAAAGTGCAAGGGAAATGTACCACCGACCACATCTCTATGGCGGGGCCATGGCTCCGTTTCCGGGGACATTTGGAGAATATTTCGGACAATATGCTGATGGGGGCTGTCAATGCTTTCAATGGAGAGACGAACAAGGTTTGGAACCGCTCCACCAATACCTATGGAACAGTGTCAGGCACTGCGAAGCTGTATAAATCAGAAGGCATCCCTTCCATTGTCGTTGCCGAAGAGAATTATGGTGAAGGTTCCAGCCGTGAGCATGCTGCCATGGAACCACGCTTCCTGAATGTACGCGCCATTTTGGCGAAAAGCTTTGCCCGTATCCATGAGACGAATTTAAAGAAACAAGGCATGTTGGCGCTGACCTTTACGGATAAGGCCGATTATGACAAGATTCGGGAACGCGACCTGATTTCTGTCATGGGGTTGAAAGATTTTGCTTCGGGACGTACGTTGAAGGTGGTTCTTCATCACGAGGACGGGAGTAAAGAAAGTTTTGAAGTACAACATACGTATAACGAACAGCAGATAGCCTGGTTCCGGGCCGGTTCTGCACTTAATGCAAGATAGAATATGGAAAAAATTACTGTACCTTTTATTACCGGCGATGGAGTGGGAGCAGAAGTGACCCCATCCATGCAGGCTGTCGTGAATGCCGCTGTCAAGAAATCCTATGGTGACCGGCGTGGCATTGAATGGAAAGAAGTGCTGGCAGGAGAACGTGCTTTCCACGAAACCGGCTCCTGGTTGCCGGACGAAACCATGGAAGCCTTCCGCACCTATAAGGTGGGCATCAAAGGTCCTTTGACAACTCCCGTCGGTGGAGGTATCCGTTCCTTGAACGTAGCCTTGCGTCAGACGCTCGATTTGTATGTCTGCCAACGTCCGGTACGTTGGTATAAGGGCATTGTTTCTCCACTCAAAGAGCCGCAGAAGGTGGATATGTGCGTATTCCGTGAGAATACCGAGGATATTTATGCAGGCATCGAATGGGAAGCCGGAACTCCGGAGGCTGAAAAGTTCTATCGTTTTCTCCATGATGACATGGGGGTGACAAAAGTCCGTTTTCCCGAAACCTCCTCGTTTGGCGTGAAGCCCGTTTCGAGAGAAGGAACAGAGCGCTTGGTGCGTGCCGCCTGCCAATACGCCCTTGAGCATCATCTGCCTTCCGTGACGTTGGTACACAAAGGAAACATCATGAAATTTACGGAAGGTGGCTTCAAGAAGTGGGGGTACGAACTGGCAGAACGTGAGTTTGGTAAAGAACTGGCAGAAGGGCGTCTGGTCATCAAGGACTGCATTGCCGATGCATTCTTGCAGAACACGTTGCTTATCCCCGAAGAATATTCCGTGATTGCCACGTTGAATCTGAACGGCGATTATGTGTCCGACCAACTGGCTGCCATGGTAGGCGGCATCGGCATTGCACCGGGTGCGAATATCAACTATAAAACGGGGCATGCCATTTTTGAGGCTACTCACGGGACGGCTCCGAACATTGCCGGGAAAGACATTGTGAATCCCTGTTCCATCATCCTTTCCGCTGTGATGATGCTTGAATATCTGGGTTGGAAGGAAGCAGCCTCTCTTATAGAGAACGCCTTGGAGCAAAGTTTCACAGAAGCCCGTGCTACTGCCGACTTGGCCCGTTTTATGCCGGGTGGCGTCTCGCTGTCCACTTCGGCTTTCACCCGGGAGATTGTAAGGAGAATAGAAAATGGGAATAACGAATAAAACGAAACGATTATGAAGAAGGAGTATCTGATTTACAAGCTTTCCGAAGATTTGAAGGAAGCTACCCGGATTGAGAATGAACTGTTCAGGAAGTTTGATGTGAAGCGCGGTTTGCGTAATGAGGACGGCACGGGAGTCTTGGTGGGGTTGACCAAAATAGGCAATGTGGTCGGCTATGAACGCATCCCCGGTGGAGGGCTGAAGCCTATTCCCGGCAAATTGTTCTACCGCGGTTATGATGTGGATGACTTGGCACACGCCATCATCAAAGAGAAGCGTTTCGGTTTTGAGGAAATTGCCTACTTGTTGCTTTCCGGTCGCCTGCCCGACAAGGAAGAACTCTCTTCTTTCCGTGAACTCATCAACGACAACATGCCGCTGGAGCAGAAGACCAAGATGAATATCATTGAACTCGAAGGAAACAACATTATGAACATCCTGGCGCGCAGCGTGCTCGAGATGTATCGTTTTGACCCTGATGCAGATGACACTTCCCGCGATAATCTGATGCGGCAGAGCATTGAGCTTATTTCGAAATTCCCGACCATCATTGCGTATGCCTATAACATGCTTCGCCATGCCACCCATGGCCGTTCATTGCATATCCGCCATCCGCAGGAAAACCTTTCCATTGCCGAGAATTTCCTCTATATGCTGAAGAAGGACTACACGGAGCTGGATGCCCGCACGCTCGACCTGCTGCTGGTTCTTCAGGCCGAGCACGGTGGTGGTAACAACTCCACTTTTACCGTACGTGTCACTTCTTCTACCGGGACGGATACTTACTCTTCGATAGCGGCAGGTATCGGTTCCTTGAAAGGGCCGCTTCATGGAGGTGCCAATATCCAGGTTGCCGATATGTTCCACCATCTGCAGGAAAACATTCAGGACTGGACGAACGTGGATGAGATTGATACTTACTTCACCCGCATGCTCAACAAGGAAGCCTATAACAAGACCGGCTTGATATATGGTATCGGACATGCCGTCTATACCATTTCCGATCCGCGCGCCATTCTGCTGAAGGAGCTTGCCCGCGACCTTGCCCGCGAAAAAGGGAAAGAACGCGAGTTCGCTTTCCTTGAACTGCTCGAGGAGCGCGCCATTGATGTGTTTGGCCGTGTGAAGAATAATGGCAAGACGGTTTCGAGTAATGTGGATTTCTATTCGGGCTTTGTCTACGAGATGATTGGGCTGCCGCAGGAAATCTTCACGCCTTTGTTTGCCATGGCACGTATTGTCGGTTGGTGTGCACATCGCAATGAAGAATTGAACTTTGAAGGTAAGCGTATTATCCGTCCTGCCTATAAGAATGTTTTGGATGAGGTGGCTTATGTGCCCATTAAGAAACGGTAAGGATTAGACTTGTATCTTTTAAATCGTTCCATCACGGGGGAAAAATCGTTCCACCATGGTGGAACGATTTTTTCTCCATGGTGGAATGAAATTTACTCCATGATGGAACGATTAGATTTTCGTATCTCTACTGCTTAATCTTCTCAGTAAAAAACACTGGTTTTTGCATGAAAAAACAATTATCCGGGGAAAACGATTTGTTTGTTGTGAGTTTTCTTTATCTTTGCTTCGCATAAATAAAGAACTATGAATCAGGAAACTTTTCAGATATTTCTGTGGGTAATGAGTGCTGTGGCATTGGTTGTCTTTATTGCACTCTATTTTGTCAAAGCGGGTTATGGCATGTTCCGTACTGCCTCGTGGGGAATCTCCATCAATAATAAATTGGCGTGGGTGCTTATGGAAGCGCCGGTATTCATCGTCATGTTTGGGTTGTGGGGGAAGAGTGGAGCGGGATTTGCCGTGCCGGTATATTTCTTCTTCCTGCTGTTTCAGTTGCACTATCTTCAGCGGGCCTTTATTTTTCCGTTCCTGCTGAAAGGTAAAAGCCGGATGCCGGTAGCTATTATGGCGATGGGTATCGTCTTCAACCTTTTGAACGGGATGATGCAGGCGGGCGGTTTGTTCTATTTCGCTCCCGAAGGCTTGTATGCCGATGGCTGGGCCTATTTGCTGAAACCTCATGCCTTGTTGGGAGTCATTCTGTTTTTTGCGGGTATGTTCGTCAATTTGCATTCCGACTACGTGATACGCCATTTGCGCAAGCCGGGTGATACGAAGCACTACCTTCCCGGAAAAGGACTTTACCGATATGTCACTTCTGCCAATTACTTCGGTGAACTGGTGGAATGGACGGGGTTTGCCATACTCACAGCTTCTCCCGCCGCCTGGGTGTTCGTCTGGTGGACGTTTGCCAACCTTGTTCCCCGTGCCGATGCCATTCACCGCCGTTATCGGGAGGAGTTTGGCGATGAGGCGGTAGGAAAGCGCAAACGCATCATTCCATTTCTTTATTAATGGAAAATGGAAAGTTGAAAATGGAAAATGAATAATTCATAACTTATAATTCATAACTCATAACTCATAACGATGGAATCCAAGTTATTCACACCCGTCACTTTCGGACCGTTGACCTTGCGTAACCGTACCATCCGTTCGGCTGCTTTCGAGAGCATGTGTCCCGGAAACGCTCCGTCGGACATGTTGCTCGACTATCATCGGTCGGTAGCGGCGGGAGGTATAGGTATGACTACTGTTGCTTATGCGGCAGTTACTCAGAGCGGCTTGTCTTTTGACCGCCAGTTGTGGATGCGTCCTGAGATTATCCCCGGACTCCGTAGGCTGACTGATGCCATACATGCGGAGGGGGCTGCGGCAGGCATCCAGTTGGGACACTGTGGCAATATGTCCCATAAGAGTATTTGCGGTTGTATGCCTGTCGGCGCATCTTCCGGTTTCAATCTTTATTCTCCTACTTTTGTGCGCGGACTTCGTGCCGATGAGCTGCCGGAGATGGCGCGCGCTTATGGACGTTCGGTGAATCTGGCACGGGAGGCCGGATTTGATTCTGTAGAGATTCATGCAGGGCATGG
>ENA-UAPO01000572-UAPO01000572.1-human-gut-metagenome-genome-assembly--contig:-NODE-572-length-16742-cov-6.892431_pt1 | contig 16742 bp, 20 predicted proteins | sample MGYA00243481_ERZ654579 | MGnify/ENA primary metagenome ERZ654579 (study PRJEB26926, sample SAMN06164546) | human gut metagenome | biome: ENVO:00009003; feature: ENVO:2100002; material: ENVO:00002003... | reverse complement strand
ATCTACACGCGTAAGATCGTCGGCAGCGTCAGATGTGTATAAGAGACAGGTTCCAGGTCAGCCCTGTCAACACCTTTATCCTCTGTGTGGGTATGCGTGTGCTGATGGGTGTTTGTGTGGGCCTGATCTTCAATGGCCTGAGCAAGCTGGACAAGAGCCGCACCTGGAGCTATATCGTCAGCGCCATGTGCGCTCCGGCCCTGAACACCCTGTTCTTCATGGGCTATATCGTGCTGGCATTCTACAACTGTGACTATGTCCAGAACCTGGTGTCCGTTAAGGGCGCTGCCAACCCCCTGATGTTCGTTGTGCTGCTGGTTGGTGTCCAGGGCGTGGCTGAGTTCCTCGTCTCCGGCATCCTGGGCGGCATCGTGGCCCGCGCCGTGCACAAGTTCCTGAAGTAAGCCCCCGCGTTCCGCGTCAGGGAAGAGCGTATGGGTTTGTAACATTGTAAAACAAAAGACCAGAACTGAACTGCCACTGGCAGAACAGCTCTGGTCTTTTTCTGTGCGGTGAAAAACAGAAACGCAGCCTTTACAGAGGCAGCTTGCCGCCGACCTTGTTGACGACATAGTAGGCGGCCTCTTCCTCAGGCTTGACGTAGATCTTGCAGGACTGCACGCCCACCTTGTGGGTCAGGCGGTAATCGGCCTTGGCGCGGTCCACAAGATCGGTGATGTTATACTGCTTGCCGGCAAATTCAACGTAGATCTCAGGGGAAAGCGGGGGACGGCCCTTGTGGGCGGTCTTTTCCGTTTTGGGGGCTTTCTCCGTTTTGACAGCGGACTTTGCGGTCTTGCGTGCGGGCTTTGCCTCGGCTGCGGGAGCTTCTGCAGCGGCAGGAACGACAGGCTTTTTCACTGACATGGATTCTACCTTCTTTCTCATATAGTTTTGCGTGTGGGAATAATACCGGACTACGCCGGTAGAAAAACTTTGCATCAAACAGCAGCATATAACTATATAATAGTTTTTTGCGGCGCATTTGTAAAGAGGTTTTGTGAAAAAAGGTTCGTTTTCAGGCAGGAAATGCTTTTTTTGTTTCTGGAAAAGTTACTGGGCGCACAGCCCCTCGGCCCGTGTGACGATGGGCAGCAGCAGTTCGGTGTCCCAGTCCTCTGCCAGCACAAATAAATCATCGCAGATCTCCTTCTGGATTTGTGCCGTCGTTTTTTGTCCGGCAAGGACGCAGACCGCAGAAAGCAGTCGAACTTTCAGGGCACAAATTTCTGCGGGTGCGCCCCACAAACGGGCAAGGTCATAATTGCTGGTGTTTCCGCAGGGCATGGCACAGGCAGCACAGTTGGGGGCCACCCGGTGCTTCTCAACTTCAACGATGTCAGTCATCCGGAGCAGCGCGCTCTCGGCGGCCTCGGGGTCAGCCGCCAGCCGCAGACCGGCAGCCAGTATGCGGTCAGTGTCCTCCGTTTTGGGTTCATTGACCGTGGAGCGCGCCAGCCCCACCAGCGTGCCCAGCAGAGTGTCCCGCTGACGCTGTGCAGCGGTAACGGGAGCAGAAAACGTGTGATTCATAGGAACCTCCAGGTTCTTTTTTGCTGTAAGGATACCACGGAATCCCCGGAAAGGGAAGGCGAAAAATTCTTTTTTCTGCAAAAGGGAACTGCGTCTTGATTTTGGACGGAAAATCCGCTATAATAATACCGTTCTACATACGCCGGTGTGTCGGAATGGCAGACGAGGGGGACTCAAAATCCGCTTCGTGATTTTTCTTGTCTGTACGAGAAATTCACGAGTGTGCGTTGAATTTTGAAGGTTTGTCGAAGCAGGATTTCTTACATCCCTCCTGAACATCCCTCCAATCTTCAGAAACCGGTACGAATGTCTCAAAATTGAATATCAGCCGATGTGGCGGAATGGCAGACGCAAACGACTCAAAATCGTTCGGGAAACCATGTGGGTTCGAGTCCCACCATCGGCACTTCATCATAAAACAGCTTAGGATCGAAAGATTTTAGGCTGTTTTTCTTTTTTGCCCATTTTTTATACTTTGGCGTTTTCTGGGAAGATATTGACGATTGCATTCGCCGAAGATACCTTACTGGAGAAATCCAGATGTGTATAAATGTTGCTTGTCGTGCTGATGTCGCTGTGCCCCAGCCACTCCTGAATCTCCTTCAGGCTCACGCCATTGGCATAGAGCAGACTGGCGCAGCTATGGCGCAGATCGTGAAAGCGGATACGCTTCATCTGGTGTGCGACCAGAAAATCCGGGAAATGTTGGCTCAGGAAATCGGGCCGAATCCGTTTTCCCATCGGGTCTACATAGATATAGTCAAGATAATCGGTGCAATAGCTTTTGCCGCAGACCTTCCGATTCTGCTCCTGCTCCTTTTTCATTTTATTGAGCATCTGCTCACAGGCAGGGATTAGGGGAAGTGTCCGGCAGCTCGACTTTGTTTTTGTCTTATCTCGTGCGATTTCTGTTAGCGTTCCGTTGACCTTTGCGGTCACAACCGTATGCTGAATGCTGATTTTCTTGTTTTCAAAGTCAATGGCATCCCATTTCAAGCCAACAACTTCACTGCGCCGCAGGCCGTAGAATGCAGCCATGATGACGCCAAACTCCGAAGGATCACCTTGAATCACTTTGAATAGCTGCTCCAGTTCTTCACCGCTGTAAATCTCCGACTTGAACTTTTCCTTACGAGGACGTTCAACGCGATCTGCCGGGTTGGAACGGATCATGCCGATTTGAAAAGCGTACTGCAAGCATTTGCGGATGTTGGCGTGATAGTGAATGACGGTGTTTGCCGTAAGGCCACGATCCAACTCATGCTGGTAGAAGTCTTGGATGTATTTGGGATGCTGTTCCATATCCTGCAATGTATAGTGGAGCGGTTCAAAATATGGGACGATCTTGTGAACGATTGCTCTTTCATAGCTGGTATAGGTTGTGATTTCCACTCGTGACTTCATCATTTTCAACCAGTCCGTGATGAAGTCGGTGAAAAGTACCGGGGAGTTATCAAGGCAGGGGTCAACTTCTTTGATGGGGCTGACCTTCAGCCAATTATTGTCAACGGCATATTGTAGGGCATCGGTCAACTCCTTGTGCCAATCCAGAAGCTGCTGTACACTGGCCTCCTCCTGCTGACGCTCATAGCGGAAGAACGTTTCCAGATCGCGCGGAGAGAGTGCTTTCAAAGACAGCCGCTTCTTTTCAAAGTATGGGACAACTACTCTTCCCAGATCATAAGCATATCTGCCATAGGTTTCGGGCGGAAGGTTCATCACGCTTTCCCGAAGCCAGCGGTTCAGATATTCCGATACCGGCAGGTCGGAAACCTGCTGCATCGTTTCAGGGTTAAACTCTTTTTGTGTTTTACGCAACAGAGATTCAGCTCTTTTTTTGTTTCCTTTAACAGGAAGTCCTGTGCTGATGGATTTGGTTCTGCGCTTTCCATCTGTGTCTTTCCAGCTCAGAATCATCTGATACATACCGTTTTGTTCTCTTAAATGTCCGGCCACATTTGTCATAGTTATGCTCCTTTCTGTTCGCAGCCAAACGTCCTTTGCTTAGGCATCATAAGTTTAGAAGATTCTGGAGTGTTTTGCAAGGATGGCACAAGGGAGTTTGAAAGGTGCATCCCTCCAAGTTGCCGATCCTGATCGAGCAGGTACTCTACCACGCAGAGTTTTGGTATCTTATAGCTGCGTCCTACACGCGCCGAGTGGATCTTATTCTGCTTGACCAACAGATACGCATTCTTCCGGCAGATGCCAAGCATTTCCTGAAGATGCTCCACCGTCACCACATCCGGGTAGTCCTTGAACATCGTCAGATACCTCTCCGTCTTTCGGTCAGGCTCTTCCTGAATCAAAGTGCAGGCTGCGATCTCGCTCATTCCTGTCCTCTCTTTCTAGTTCAATATGTCGATTATTCAGCAAAAAATACTATATGTAAAGTGTGATGGTCTTTTTCGGGGACCATCTCACTTGCCAAAGGAGATATTTGAGCTTAGAACTTCATCGGCAGTGCGTCTTTCCTGCACTTGCCGTTGTAGGTGGTGTAGATGGGGTAAACGTACCGCCGCCAGCCCGGAAGCTTGGCGGGGTTATCCCGGCTGACACGGTAGAGCTCCATGGGATGGACGCCGCTCAGCGCACGGACAAGCCGCTCCTCGCTGTACTGCCCATGATACAGCTGCACAAAGTACATCACGCCCCGCAGGACAGCCGCCCGGAAGGAATCCGGTTTGCCCTCCCACGCTTCCACGATGTGCCGCAGAGCTTCGCAGTAGATCTCTTCGCCCAGCTGGTCGTACAGCTTCAGCGCCGTGCCCACGCAGCCGATGCGGTAGTCGCTCAGCTGCATACTGTCGTAGTTGAGGGAAAGCCCCGCCCGGTTAGTGGCTGCGACAAACGCCTTGGAAGGCGCATCGCCGCCCACCACCTTGGCGCGCAGCTTGATGCCCGCCGACAGGGGTGCGGCGTGACCGTTCTGCTCGGCAAAGAGCAGGGCTTCCTGCTCCATCGTCAGACCGGTGTAGACCTTGCAGAGGATCGGGCGGTCCTCGCCGCCGTTGAGGAGGATGCAGCCCTCGATGGTGTGCTGCCCATCCATTACATAGTACCTGCCGTTGCGGAAGCTGACCTTCGGCTCGTTAACGATGTACTCGTTGAAGTCCCTTGCAATCAGCTCCACCCTCTTGCGCTCTACGCCCCGCTGGTAGATCTCGCGGGGATAGATCAGCTTGCTGCTGTGGATGACCGAAAGCTGGTACGGCGGGTTGATACCAATGAAAGTATTGTTGTCGTTCAGGCGCATCGCATTTCCTCCTTGATTCTCCAAATGTACTTCTCGGCTTCCTCTAAGATCTCAGTCACCTGCTGCTTCCGCTTCGGGCTGGTGAGCAGGCTGGGATTGAAGGTGAAGCTATATTCGAGCCGCTGGATCATGGCATGAACCGCGGATTGCAGTTCGGTGTACAGCATCATTTCCTCGATGCTTCCGGCGTTCTCAAAGGACGACCGGATGGGCGTATAGGGGTAGACAGGCGGTTTGCCATCCACCACCTCAGGCGGCGCATAAACCGCCGTAGAGCGCCGGATAGGCTCTATCTGCTGGATGCTGCCCATAGGGTTCAGCGCAAGGCTGATGCGAACCGCATCATCCACCCGGCGCATCTCCTCTGGGGTCAGATGCCCCAGATACTTCAGTGCCCGGCTTTTGTCGATGGTGAAGATCTGCTCTGCCTGCACAACGGACGGCATATTCAACCCTGCGTTTTCCAACAGGCAGTGGGTCGGCTGGTTTACTTTCTTTTCCGCCTTGCTTGTCATGGTCGCAACGATCAGGGTCGGAGAGTGATAATTGCCCACGTCATTCTGAAGAATGACCGCCGGGCGGTCACCGTGCTGTTCCGAGCCGGTGCTCGCCCCGAAATGGGTGAAGAAGATGTCTCCGCGTTGGAATTTCCAGTTTTGCTGCAAAATTGTACCTCCATGTTGTTATGTGCAAAGCCCGCTGCCGGATGTTCCGCAACGAGCTTCGTTCAAGGTATGGTGGTATGGTTGGGTCAGCGGTGCATGACCACATAATCATAGCCGCGCCGCATCTGGCAGACGGTGCATGTGTCCATGCTCCGGTCTGGGCTGGGTACAAGCGCGATTTTGAAAGCCTTTGCATCCACAAAGTGCCGCAGACAGGTACCGCAGAGAGTTCGGATGGACTTGACCATCTCAGGGGTCAGCTCCATCTCCTCGTAGATCTCCTGCTCGCGCACCGTGGGGTTCAACTCGTCCATAAAAGTGTCCTCCTATGTATCAAAAGTGAATATTCGGATAAAGAATAAATAAGAGTACGTAAAAAAACGGGAACTGCCGGATGCGTGGAACGTACCCGACAGTTCCCGGATCAATATGATTAAAGGTCTCGCATATTCGCCCTCGGCTCCCTGCGAGTGGGGCATGAACATCTGGCAGCGGACTTGTACCGCTTCATTGGCATTTCAGCCACCCCGTCTGCTTTGTGACCGGGCCGCGAATTACGGAAGTATCATTATCGGAGTACCAGATGACGGAACTATTCAGTTTTCAAAGAACATGAGTGCAGACATTTCGCTCAGTGGCTTTCGCCATCTGGTGAATTGTCCTCTCACTTGGTAGGCATCGAGAAGGGTCAATCCATAGCATTGAAATTGAAGTTTTTCAAAAATTTAGTAATTCTCTTGATTTTGATACTAATAGTGGGCCGAGATACGCCGTAGACTTTAGAAATTTCAGTGATGTCGTATCCCTCGTAAGCGTACATGGTGATGATTTCCAAATCTTCGGTTTTCAAAGTTTCGAGTGCAGTAAGCAACTGCTCGTTCTCAATCTCACCAATCCATGCAAAACGGCTTTTAGTTTCGTGGTAAGTATCTGTCACGGTAATCGCATCCTGATAGCGTAGCATCAAAGGCGACGCTTCTTCCTCAGAGCTTTCATACGCAGGAGCGGTGAATTCCTGCGTCCGCTCGATAAAGGTACGCTCCGAATTGAATTGCTGACGGTCATAATCGTACATCTTCTGGATGGCCTCTTTCGTCATTCCCGCAGCTGCGTACTCGATGCGCAACTTTTCCCAGTGTGCTTCAAACTTCTTCAACTCATAGCCTTTATTAAAAGACATCGTAAACCTCCAAATTTTCGATAAGTCGTAAAAAGTCGAAAATTTGGAAGGCTACGGATATTTCGCCGCTTGGGGCATCCATGAAAAACGGACAAACATAAAGCCTGCTCCTTTTTACGGGAGCAGGCTACCTGAAGGCTAAAAAAATAGCCGGACAACCAACTAACAGAGCGGTTCTAAAGCAGAATCACTCTATCAGCTGTTGCCCGGCTATTTGGTGCGCGTTTCATACATTGCCTTGCGGCAATGGCCCGTTGCTCGGTGACGAACAGTCCATATTCAGGGTGCAATGCACCCGATTTTTGAAATTGTGGTTTGTCTAAAAAAGTCAGCGTCTGCGGTAGGCTAAGTCAACTGTTGCTATGTTACCGCACTTGAGGCACTTTATGCTGATAGAGCCTGAACAGCTCTCGTTTTTTTGGTAGAGCTTGTGTCCGCAAACCGGACAAAACCTCCAGCCAATGCTGAATTGTGCCTGCTGTATATTGTTCAGCGGTTTACTCTTAAAAGAGCGATTATTTGACCAAGTCATATTATTCTCCAAATCGAATGACGTCCAATGGATGGCAGTGGATGGGTTTTCCGTTGATGACCTGCATCTGCTGTAATCTGATCCTGATCGCAGACCACGATACCCCGATCCGTGCAGCCATCTCCAGAATTCTTTCATAGTTCGGGTCCGATGCGGATTTGTACAGGATTCCATTTGGCAGGCACAGCGCTGCACGTTCTATTTCGGCGTTGACCAGAAATGTTGGCATCAGCAGCTCCGCTGCAAGGGTATTCGCCTGCCATTCTTCCCATGAGGGCTGTCCGTTTCGTTCCCGATAGGCAATGTGCCCACGGCACTTGACTGCTTTTCCGTAGTCGTTCGGAAACAGGTCAGCCAGTATATGGTGCGCCGCTTCATGCGCTATCGTGAAATTCCGGCATCCGGTGCAGCTGTCTGACGCAAGGGCGGAATCGATTACAACGTCCTTCGGCATGAACACCTCCACAAGCTTTGTCCCGTCCCCCAAGGTTACGGTAAAACCGCATTTCTGGAAAACAGTCAGTCCTAGAATACTTCCATCGCTGCATAGCGGCAGCATTTTCACATTCAGCCCAAGAACAGAACTTGCGAGCCGTTCAGGGTCAATGGGTTCTGGGTCATCTTTACTGATCCCGAAACGGGTATAGTACTGGTCGATATACTTACCCGCTATGTGCGAAAGATCTGCGCGGGATAAGTATCTTGCCATTACGAAGCACAGCTTTCCGGCACGGAGCAGTAGGCTTCCACGAACCACTTGCCCCGTTCAAGCCAAAGATTCCGCTTCTGACCGCAGATCAGGCAGGTGAAGCAGTGACCTTTTCCGCCTAGGCGTGATGTCCCATGTTTGACTGCCAAGACACGATCAATTCCATAAGTGTGAGCCTTGTCATAGTTTATGGCAAGAGGGCGGATCTTACCGTCAGGAGTAAAACGAACGTCCACTTCGACGTATCTTTTCTCACGGCGAAGGTTGTAATCACCACACATCAGAATTCCTCCTTTTTGCGGATTTATCAAAACACGGCGTGCATTACTTGCGAATCATACTGCGTGCCACGAGCTGTTTTTCGTTCAACAGCGGAACGGACACTGTATGTTTTTTCCACTCATCCATAGAGCAGGTCACTGCTTTGCACAGACGGCATTTTGTCCAGCCACCGGTTTCATCAAGATCCACATCATAATTCATGGTTCCGCACATTGGACATCTTACATTTTCTTTTCTCATAGTATCACCTCGCAAAAAAACGCCAAACAAACACAATCCCATACGAAAATAACACCAAAAGGCTGTTATTTGTGGATTTGGTTTGATTATACACCCACTTTATGGAGATGTCAATTACGCATTTGTCGCTATTTTAGAGATTTCTTATTGATTTCCTGTATTTTCTATACTATAATAGAGCTACCGGATCACAAAGGAGTGTTCTTGTTATGAAAAAGAAAACCACGCTCACCAAAATGCACATAGCCCCATCCACAGTGCGCTATGATGCAGTCGCTGCGAGGGATAGCAATGAGGTTGGTCAGATTCTCGCAGGCACACGAAAAAGGAATGGCTATTCACTTGTAACTTTCTCTGAACTTCTCCGTCACTATGGCGTCGATGTCAGTGATAAAGGAATCAGCAAATGGGAAAAAGGCTATACCACTCCTAGCATCTACCAACTAGTTGCAATCTGCTACGCATTGAACATCAAGGAGGGTCCTTCCTACTTTACAAAGAACTTCCAGAAACCCGCCCTTCTAAATGACATCGGGCAAAAAAAAGTCGCTGAGTACGAAATGGACTTGATTGCATCCCGGCGCTACCAGCCAGACGCAGAAGAGCCCGCGGAAATCGACTACATAATGATGCCTGTATCAGAGTTGCCAGTATCGGCAGGTCTAGGAGCTTTTCTTGAGGGTGAAATGTTCCAGCAGATACAAGTGCCTGCCAGTAGCGTTCCGGCTGGTGCCGAGTTCGGGATATATGTTAGCGGTGATAGTATGGAGCCACGCTATCATAACGGACAGATTGTATGGGTGAAGCGCTGCGAAGAACTTGAGTGCGGGGATATCGGGATATTCGTATATGATGACTGTGGATATCTGAAAAAATACGATGAACATACCCCAGACAAATCCCAAGCAGAGTTCCTTACCGACAGCTATGGCGTGGTGCATAACCAACCGGTTTTGGTTTCTCTTAACACCAAATATTCGCCGATCCTTATATCTCCAGAGCAAAGATTCGAGGTTGTTGGAAAAGTTTTGAACTAAAAAGATGGGAGGAGTTTTTGTGGATACGATCAAGCGTGTTCAGGATTTGATGCAAGTGCGTGATATGAATCTATGTGTATTGGCAAAGAAATGCGGAATATCGTACTCCACGATTCAAACCACCGCCCGTCGGGGAGGGCAGTTAAGCGTAGAGACGATTGAAAGAATTTGTCAGGGTTTAGGAATTACATTAAAAGACTTCTTCGATTCCTCCTACCTGTAAATATAGGGGCAGCAAAAAAGCCGTTCGCCACGCTGGAAAATCTGCGTGGTGAACGGCTTTAATACTGCTTCTATTTATCCTTTGGTAATCTCCAGATAAACACTAATCTCCATGATTGTTACCATTGAAGGAATACATTTGCGACGATCTTCGGGCATACCGAATAAGATTTGCATTGGCAGTTGAAGACGGCTCATGTTACCTATTGCAATTCTGACTATTTGGAAATATACTTGTAAGTATCAAATTATTTCACTTTATGGGAGGAAATTATTATGGCAAGACCCAAGGGAAGCAAGAATAAGGCTCGTACTGTAAAGGCCAGCGTTGATTATGTAGCAGTCATTGCAGAAAAGGCCGCAAAAAAAGAGAAAATCGAATCTGAGGTTGCTACGTTGACTGCAAATCTCGATGATCTGAAGACGCAGCTGAAAGCCAAGAAAGCAGAATTGAAAGCCGCCACCAAGGAACTTGCCAAAGCCGAAAACAAAAAAGCTGCCGCCGAAGCAAAAGCAGCAGAAGAAGCAAAGAAGGGCGAAGCAGAAGATGTGCTGAAGAAGCTGCTTGCCAGCGGTATGACGGCTGAAGAAATCCTTGCAAAGCTCCAGTAATGCAATATGATGAACTGGACAAGCTGCTGAAGTAAAGGAAGGGGCTGTTGCACAAGGATAAAACCGGTGTAACAGCCTCTTTTTCATTCATGCTGCAATTTTTTCAGCTTTTCAAACGTATCTAAATTAAAGTGGCATATCATCTTCCTATTTCACAAATCCTTGCCGTTTTCAGACAGGAGGTTGCTTTTATGAAAGTATCTGCCGACTATCGTATGCTCGCTCTCGATGCCCTGCGCGGAAAATGGAAAACTGCTGTTTTGACAAGTATTGCCGCCAGTGCGCTCGGTGCTACCATTGTGAGCAGTTCCAACAGTGTCGTTTCCAATTCCAATCAGGCAAAGGACATTCATTTTAACCTGTTCGCCCAGCCAAACGGCGGTCGGCTGCTTGCTGTTTTGCTTGTCGGCATTGGTCTGTGGGCAATCCTCCAACTGATCGTGGGCGGTGCAGTTCAACTGGGATATGCTCATTTTAATCTGAACCTTGTAGATGGAAATGATGCTGCCATCTCGGACTTGTTCTCTCAGAAAGACCGTCTGTGGGATGGCTTCTGCATGAAATTCCTGCAGGGTCTGTACATCGCCCTCTGGTCGCTGCTGTTGGTGATTCCGGGAATCGTGAAAACATACAGCTATGCGATGACACCTTACATCATGTCCGAGCATCCTTCGCTGACCGCAAATGAAGCGATCACAGAATCCCGGCGGATCATGAATGGCAACAAATGGCGGCTGTTCTGTCTGGATTTCAGCTTCATTGGCTGGGAGCTGCTCTGTTCGGTGCCACTGTATGCCGAGGGTTTTCTGGTTCTCAAATATTTCACCGGTTCAGAGGCTCTGGCGATTTCTCTTGTTCTTCTGCTGACAATTCCATTGAGCATTGGCTTCTTTTTTGTACACCCCTATGAGGAAGCTGCATGGGCTACTTTCTACCGCGATATTACCGCAGCACCTACCGAACCGGATGAAGCATATTGACTTTTATATTAAAATTATCGTTGTAGTTCCCTTCATCGGCTATGACTCTAAATGGCCGGATCAGAGTAAACATAGATTGAAAAAGCTGATCCAAAACGCAAACGATTCTATTGTTATTTCACATTCTGCGGATGTTTCCAGTTATAAAAAAAGAAATTATTATATGGTCGATCATGCAGAGTACCTTATCGGTGTGTTTGATAATCAGAAAAAGCTGCGCTCAGGTACAGCACAGACAGTCAACTATGCCTTGCATCAGGGAAAAGTAATCACTCTGATCCATCCAGACACTATGGAGATAACAGCCCCTGCGCCTTAACAAATTCACAAAAATTTTTCATTAGCATTTCCAACAAAATATTTTCATTGAAGGGGTGCTGTGATATAATAAGATATAAAACTACGCTCAGAACAAATGGTGCCGCTATGAACAAATATATTGGACAGCAATTTGCTGCTTTAAGATACGAAAAAAATATTTTGGTTGTTGAAGAAACTACATCTGCTGGTGGATGCGGCTCCTTCAACGCGGCTTCTTCATGTCCTGCGTCAGCCTGTCTTTATGACAGTGCGGCGTGGGGCTTTTTTATTGCCTGAAAGGAGTATGAGAACATGAGTCTGAAATATACCTGCCCCAGCTGTGGAACCCCATTGGGTTATGAGGGATTGTGTTGGAAATGTAAGTGCGAGCAAGAACGGCAAGCTGCTCTGGCCTGGATGCCGGAACAAATTGTCGAAAAACAAAGAAACTTGATACAGAACATCCAGAGGCTGGCTGATATGGAGGACCCAGAGTTCGCCGACTTTTGGCAGCTGCTTGGCTACCATGATGCCATCACCCCGGAGATTCAGCGAGTGGCACTGGCCGCAGAGGTGTTCTGGCCCTGTGAGATCTATTATCATGCTCCCGCCGATGTGCGGGATGGTCTGATCCATGCGCTGTTGTCCGCAGAATATTCCAGCGCGGCCTCCAACCTGATGAGTTGCCTTGCTATGCAAGGAGATGACAAGGCAATGGAGACTCTGCTGGAGCTGGAGCGAAATCCCCGGCCCTGGCGCAAGGGCCTCTATGTAGACCCATCCAGCTATGCGCAGATCGGAGGCTGGACCTTCGACAAGGAGGGCCAGAAAATCCAGCTCAACTTCGATACCTGCTATCCTATGGTCAAGGGAACCACTGGCGAGAAATCTCCCGTCCGCATTGGCCGAGCACGGGAGGACACCTGTCCCCACTGCGGCGGGCGGATGGTGGATATTTTGGTGCTGGATGGCCGGGATGAGCGGCTCCGGTTCCTGGGGCTGGATGGTATTCTGACTGCCACCTGCTGCCCCAACTGTGTGGGATTCTTGAAAGGTCCAGCCTTTAACAGTTTTACCCTGGATGGCGGCGTGGAAGTCTTTCCCTCCGAGCTCTTTGACGGGGCGGAGAAAACGGATTGCTATGTCAGTCCCGAGGACTACAAGGCCCTCACGGAAAATCCCTTTGTGCTGGGCGAAGCGCCCGTGCCCCTGTTTTACGGTGCGGCCCGCCAGGATGTGAACACGGTGGGTGGCTTTGCCAACTGGGTACAGGACGCGGAATATACGACCTGCCCCCACTGTGGGAAACCTATGAAATATCTGGCCCAGATTCAGTGGGATACGGTGTTTGACTGTGCGGAGGGCACGCTCTATGTGGAATTCTGTCCAGACTGCCAAATCGTATCCATGCAGCATCAGCAAACCTGAGAGGAGACCTTGCCATGAGTTTGCCAAAGCGTGATGGCGTACATGACCGCTACTATCTGATCCACAAGCCGGACACTTCCCTGGAGGTGCTGGCGGAGGCGGATCTCTGCATTCAGGATGTGCTGAACGGAACCGCTCGTGAAAATCACTCCGCCTACCCGACTGTGGTGCGAAATCATAACGGAACACCCTTTCTCCCGGATCAGCTGCTGGAGCGGTATCTGACCGGGCTGCCGCTGAAAGGATTTCCCTGTGAGGATGCTGCCTCTCTCTGCGACGCCATGCGGCGGCTGGTGGGCTGGCAGGAGATCCGCTATACATTGGAGAAATACATAGAAAAGCAGGTGCAGGAAAGGTATTTTGAGGCTGGAGAAAAAGAGGATGATTTTACGCCTTACCCGCCTTGTACTGTGTGGCCGGAGCTGCGGCCGGAGGATGTGGATGAAGGCCTGCTGCGCTTTGCCTGCTATGTGGCGGTCTGCTGCACGGTGTATGGACAGAGCTTTGAGTATCTTAAAACCGAACACATCCTCGGCCTGGTTTCCCAGCTCCGTCCCGACATGGTGAAGCAGCTGAAAACAGCTGGCAGCGGCAAATTGCCAAAGGACATCCAGCGGCGTAAGACGGAGCATTTCACCGCATCAGCCAACGATGCGTTTGCCACCATCCGCATCACCGCCAGGGACTCCACGGAGGAGTGCTATGCTGAAATCCTGGACTACCTGTGTGCGGTGCTGGAGCAGGAGGAATTTCCCCGCAGTTACTCGGTGGAGTTCCGTGGGAAGGAAAAACTCTATCTGCCCATTCCCGGCTTGCCCCAAAAGGGCGTCAATCAGCTCTTTGCCTGTGCTGTGCAGCACCCTGATCTTCATCCGGCTATGGAGCGATACGCTCGTTTGGCTATGCGGGAGTTTGAGTGGTATCAAAACCTTGCGGATGAAGCCTGCGCCATGCCTGGCACCTTTGCCGTGTTCGCCCTGGGACTGGAAGGGCCGAAGTGGTGGCGGCTGGTGTGCGATTACCTGGATCGATGTGATGACGAGCACTCCTCTTTGCAGGAGAAGTTCCTGCATATTCTGTTCAAGCAGTACGGGTTCACTGCCCAGTCCCTGCCGGTGCTGGTCCACGGAGTACAGTCCATGCAGAATCTGAAGCCCGCAAAGGAGTTCCGCGCCCTGATCGCCAATGAGGAGAGCCTGGATGCTCTGCTGGAGATCAAAGGGCATCTGGAATATCACCTGCCGGAAGAATCCGGCAATGACAAAAGGGCGCTGGCCTACCTGTGGCGTGATGTGCTCTGGGCCATCTGGGGCACAGCCTCTGAAAACGGCGGCAGCAAGGTCATCAAGACGGCGCCCAAGGAACTGAAAGAGAAATACCAGCAGGTATTTGCGTAAGGAGAACGCCATGAAAAAGAGAACGGTCAAGGACTTTATTGCCCTGTACGCCCCGGAAGATGAGGAAAAACTGGTACTGATCCAGGACGGTGTCAGCGCAGACAAAACCTTTCTGGATACCTACTGGGCGGCGCATACCCATGCCCTCGCCATGGCGGATGCCCAGACCGGACAGGTGATCTCCGGTCGATGCTACCTGAGCTGGCCGCTGACGGACAAGGAACGGGATGCCGGCGACTATTCCAAGCGGTTTACCAAGGGCCAGATCTACCGGATCAAAGCCCGCGGCTGGAAAGGTGATGCCCTCTACGAACCTCAGTGGTATGTCACTGAGGTACTGGAGGAAGGCGTACCCTGTCCGGCACTGGAGGAGATTTGGGCGGAATACACAAAGCCCATTCTTCTGGAGGACGAAGTGCTGGGAACCCTCACGCTGGATCGTGAGATGAGCATATTCGAGGGGACCTGTAAGTGGATGGGAAAAGAAGTCCGGATCTCGTTGGATGTGGAGATTGAAAAGAAAGCGTCCTGGACCCGTGTCACCAATGTGATGAAGAAACTGGTGGCAGATCAGGAGGTGTGGGACAAGTCCCTGCGGGCGATGGCTGCCCAGAAGCTCACGGCTCAGGCCAACGAATGGTTGGCGGACAATGACCAGACCGACCGTGACCCGAAAAAAGAACCCATCACCGAGGATGAGTTTGCCCGGCGCATCCTGCTCACCGAGTTTACAGTATCTCCCGGCGGCCGTTTTACCGCCTGGTACGAGGACGACGATATGTTCTGGGGCCATGTGATCACTGTGGATGGAACGCTGAAAAAAGGCCCCGTTGACGCTGATATACAGGGCTGACAACAACCGTTTACAGGAGGAGGCATCCATTATGTGCGAGCACTGCCGAAACATTCAAATATGGAGAAAATTTGACGCCCCAAAGGACTATCTGGCCTGTATTGCTTACATTCAGCAGTTGGTGTCGGAGGGGGAATTTGAACTGATGCAAGAGGAATCCACCTGCCCACTGGAGAAGGTAAAGACAGAGGATGGCTGGGCAGACGAAATCATGGCCCACATGATCCGGTGCAAGCACTGCGGCCAGATCTTCACCTGTGTGGTCAACACCTGGCGAGGCAGCGAACACTTCAGAAAAGGCAAGGGATAACACAGAAAAGGCGGTGAAATGATGAATCAGACAGAAGAAACAAAACTGCTGGAGCAGATTGAGGAGTGGAATGATGCGGACGAGTTCTCACGATGTATTGAGGCCATCGAGGCTATCCCGGAGCAGGAGCGAGATTATTTGCTAACCGTCAAGTTGAGTCGGGCTTACAGCAATCTGGCGGTCCTGGGAGATCATGGAGAGCACGGAACCGACAGTGAAGTGGACGGGGATCTCATCCGACACGCCATTGAGCTGCTGGAGTCCGTCCGCACCCAGGGTGAGAACGATCCCTACTGGAATGCCCGGATGGGCTACTCCTGCCTGATGGCATACGGCTCCGCAACCACCGCTTATGAATACGCAAAATGCTGGCTGTCCCTGGACCCGGATGACCCGGATGCCCAAGAGCTGGTGCGGGATTGTGAGAAATATCTGGAGGAGGAAAATTCCTTGGAACTGGATTGGAACGAGCGGGAGAAGATCATCCGGCAGGAGACCATTCCCCCTGCCGATGATGACATCCTCGGCCATGTGAAAGTACATATCGACCAGCAGTTCGGCGTCTATACCCAGCTCCTCACGGACGACAGCGACCCAGATCACCCGCTGGAGATCGCCATCATCCCGCCCCGGCCGGAGCATGACTACTACACTCTGGTCACTGTCGGCCTGAGCCGGCATAGGATGGGTTTCCCGGAGGAGCGTTGGGAGGAAAAACTGGAACGGGCGGAGCTGCTCATCAATCTGCCCCGAGACTGGAAGCTGACAAAGGCGGACTGTCGGGAGGAGCGGTGGAGCTGGCCCATCCGGATGATGCTGGCCACCGCCCACTTCGCCATGGAGGACCCGGAGGTAGGGCTGGAATCCAGGACTACACTGGATGAGGGTGAGGATGGCATCCCCTTCGCGGAGAACACGGAGCTGCGTGGTGAGATCCTACTCTGTCCTGGTGTGTTTGGGACGGACTCCTTTTTCTGCCGCCTGCCGGACGGGGACGAAGTCAACTTCTATCAGGTGATCCCCCTCTATCGGGAGGAGATCCAATACAAGTTGGAGCACGGCTCGGACGCCCTGCTGGACCTCTGCCCGGACGAGAGCTTGGAGGTCATCAATCCGCACCGGCTCAATGTGGTCACAGACCGGGAGAAAATCAGTTACGACCCGGCGGAGATGGACCTGTCTCTTATACACATCTCCGAGCCCACG
>ENA-UAPO01000544-UAPO01000544.1-human-gut-metagenome-genome-assembly--contig:-NODE-544-length-17334-cov-5.050697_pt1 | contig 17334 bp, 12 predicted proteins | sample MGYA00243481_ERZ654579 | MGnify/ENA primary metagenome ERZ654579 (study PRJEB26926, sample SAMN06164546) | human gut metagenome | biome: ENVO:00009003; feature: ENVO:2100002; material: ENVO:00002003... | reverse complement strand
CGCGTAAGATCGTCGGCAGCGTCAGATGTGTATAAGAGACAGGTAAATAGCCGGTCTTCTCCTGCGGGTAGAGCGTGTGATAGACGTCCCGCATCAGGTACATATCGCGGGCGAGGAAATACAGCCGGGCCTCCGGGCGGGCGGCACGGCGCGCGTGCAGCCATTGGCAGAACGCCGCTGCCAGCGGTCCCAGCACGGAAAAGCCGAGGGACTCACCGTCAGATCGCTGCTGCGGCAGACGGTTCTCCACAAAAGCCGCAGCGTCATCCGCAGGTGCAGGCGGCGTCGGCAGATGCCAGGCGGTGATGCCCGCCAGCGCGGCCCCGGCCACATCGGCGCGCCAGCTGTCACCGATGAAAAGCAGCTGCTTCGCCGTGAGGCCGGTTTCCTGCAAAAAGCGCTTGAACAGTCTGCCGCTGCGCTTCTGCACACCGTAAGTACAGGAGACAAAGCCGCCGTCAAAGCAGGGATAGCCGCAGCGGCGCAGCATCGCGTCGATCTGCGTCTGCGGCAGGTACATATCGGAGATATAGTAGAGCTTTTTCCCCTGCTTTTTAAGCGTTTGCACCGCATCCAGCACGGGCCTGTTTGCCGCACAGGCGGCCAGCTCTGCAGCACACTCCGCCGCTGCGTCATAGCGGGCAAGGCAGGGGCGGGCGTAGATTTCAGCCAGCGTTACTTCCCTGCTTTGGGCGGCGCGGGCCTCACGCTCGGCCAGGATGCGGGCAGCGTAAAAATCGTCGCCCATCAGGCGGAAAAGTCCTGTCGGCACAGCAACATCGCGTTTTATAAGCGTGTCAAACACATCAAAGGCGACGGCGTCAAAGTGCGCAGCTTTATGGCAAATTTGTTTTGTCAGGTTCATGGCAGGTACGGTATCTGCGGGCGGAACCGCACCCCGGCGGCAAAGCCCTTCCAGATGATTTTTATGCGCTCGGCGCGGCAGCCCTGCCTGTCGCGCAGGACCTGTACGGTGTGCCAGCTGTCCTTGGCCAGCAGCCACAGCCAGCCGGACAGTCCCTCCCGGCGGTAGAGCACCACATCGTTGCGGTAAAAATAGCGGTAGCGTGCCCAGCGGGCGGGCACATCCCTGGCAATGTTCACGACGCCGGGGTTCTGCATAGCGTGCACGACCCGGCTGGCCGGGATGACATAGCAGGGCTTTGCGCGGGAAATGCGGCGGGTGTACTCCCAGTCGTCAGACCAGATGAAGAACTCGGCAATCGGCAGGCCGAACTGCCGCACGGCTTCGGTGCGCAGGAATAGCGAGACAAAGCTCGCCATCACGGCAGGAACCTCCGCCGCATCGAAGCCGTCAATATCGCGGTACATCGTTTTGCGCTGCAGATTCATCGTCTGGTCGGTGCCGTCAGGGGCGAGTGCCCTGCTGGACAGCCAGCCGTAGCCGTCGCCGTGGGCGGCATCGGCAGCCAGCAGTGCGGCCAGCGCGTCCGGCTCGGGCAGCGTGTCATCGTCCATGATCCAGACGGCCTCACACCCCAGCTCTGCCGCGGCGCGGATGCCGTAGGCAAAGCCGCCCGCACCGCCGAGGTTTTCCCCCGGATTGCGGCAGACCAGCCCCGGCATTGCCAGCGTCTTTATATAGTCCGCCGTGCCGTCAGTGGACGCATTGTCCACCAGCAGCACCGTAAAGCCCTGCACGGTCTGGGCACGCAGGGCGGCCAGGCATTGTTTGAGCAGCGGCAGACGGTTGTAGGTCACGACGATGGCCGTGACATTTCTTGCGTCAAGCATCTTTTTTCGGGAAGAATTTGCGCTTGAGGAAGGCTGTGCCCTTGCGCAGCCAGTTCTGGTGCTCCATGTAAACGATGCTCAGTTCCTCAAAGCTGATGTTGTTCGTGGTGAGCCAGGCGTCCAGCAGACGCTCGCTCACAAAGCCAAAGACCCGACGGTCATTGACCGTGTAGCCCGTCATGTCCAGCTCCCGCTCAAGCTCAAACAGAATGTCGAACAGCCAGGTGCAGTAGTGCTGCAAAAGTTCCTTCTTCATGACGAACATGTTGAAGTGGTGGCCGTGGGTCTTGGACATATACAGGTCATACGCGGGCAGGTACTCGGGGCATTTGCGCGCAATGATGGCGCGGGTCACCTCCAGATCCTGCTTGTGATGGGCGTGGATATACTGGGTGTAGTTCGTCTCAATAAAATAGTGGCGCTCCTTCGGCAGGACGACGTTCGTCGTAGCCAGAATGCTGCAGAGCTCCTCATGGCTGATGACACGCGACTTCTTGTCCGCAAAGCGGCTTTTGCGGCGGCTGGCAAAATAGCGGCGGTAATGCACGATACCGATATAATCGGAATCGATGTTGTGCGCCGCCCAGTACAGGCCCGTCAGCTCGCAGAAATTTGCGTTGCGCTCCGAGATATTGTCGCCGGTATCATCGCCGATATAGCCGCAGGCCGGGTGGACGGCATGGCCCATCTGTACCGGAAGGTACATCGGGTCATCCGGCACCCAGTACGGTTTATGCGTTGCTACGATAATGGTGGTCTGCAATGTGTTCTACCCGCCTTACATACTTTCCTATACTCTTTTTCCTGGTGAGCTTGCTAAACCTATAGTATAACGCTTTTTGGCAGGAATACAAGTTACAGAACGGTAAAAAGGTCATTCGCCCTCGTTTTCAAAGGTTTCCTGCTCCTCGGCCAGCTTTTCCCACTCGTCGTAGAGCTCCTGCTGGTGGAAGCGGGTGTCGTCAAGCTCGTCGCATTTGTCGCGCAGCAGCAGATGGTCGCGCAGGACCTCGGGGTCGTTGATCTCATTTTCCAGCTCGACAATATGCGCACCCAGCTCCTCGATCTCGGTCTCCACCTTTTTCAGGCGGGCGCGAACCTCGGCGCGGCGCTTGCGCTGCTCCTTGCCGTATGCCTGCTTTTTGGCAGTGTCCTCGGTCTTTTGCTGCTCCTGGGTCTTGCCCGCGTCACGGTTTTGCAGGGCGGCAAAGTTCGGGTAAAACGTCGCTTTGCCGTCCTCCAGGTACATGATCGGGCAGCCCAGCGTCTGCATCAGGTAGCGGTCATGGGTGACGAGCAGCAGTGTGCCGGTGTAGGCCGCCAGCGCCTGGGTCAGGCTCTCGCGCATGTAGATGTCCAGGTGGTTCGTCGGCTCGTCCAGGAACATCAGGTTCGGGCGCTCGAGCGCCAGCTCGGCAAAGCGCAGGCGGGCCAGCTCACCGCCGGACAGCGACGCACAGTCCTTAAAGACCTCCTCGCCGCGGTAGCCGAAGCGTGCCAGATGACTGCGGACCTCGAGCTCGGTAAAGCGCGGGTACTGATTCCAGATGGCGTCAATGACGCGGCCTGCGCGGCGGGCCTGCTGCTGGGTGAATACGCCCGGCTTGGCGCCGCTGCCCAGGCGGACCATACCGCCCGACGGGCGGCGCTTGCCGTCCAGCACCTGCAAAAGCGTGGACTTGCCTGCGCCGTTGGGGCCTGCAATGACGAGCTTGTCCCCGCGGTGAACGACGTAGTCCAGGGCGTCGATGAGGGTGCGTTCACCGATATGGACGCTCAGATTCTTCATGATGACCAGCTCATCATAGGGCTCAATGTCGTACTCAAAGCGAAAGTTCAGCTCCCACGCCTCGGCAGTCGGGGCCTCGACGATCTCGAGCTTTTCCAGCTGCTTGCGGCGGCTCTGGGCCATCTTCGTCGTGGAGGCGCGCACAAGATTGCGGTCCACGTAGTCCTGCAATTTGGCAGCTTTTTCTACAGCGGCGTCATGCAGCTTCTGCTGGCGCTCGTCAGCGGCCTCGCGCTGGGGCAGATAGGCCGAGTAGTTGCCGCGGTAGGTCTTGATGCTCTTGCCGCGCAGCTCCCAAATGCGGGTGCAGACGGCGTCGAGGAAGTAGCGGTCATGGCTGACAACGAGCACCGCACCGCGGTAGGCTTTCAGATAATTTTCGAGCCACTCCATCGTTTCCAGGTCCAGATGGTTCGTCGGCTCGTCCAAGATCAGCAGGTCGGGGCGCTCCAGCAGCAGCCGTGCCAGACGCAGCCGGGTCTGCTCACCGCCCGAAAGCACGCCCGCCAGCTTTGTCCAAGTGTCGGCGGGAAAGCCCATGCCGTTGAGCACCTTTTTGATCTGGGTGTCCATGTTATAAGCGTCCATCGCGTCGATGACAGCGGTGCAGTGGGCGATCTTTTCGGTCAGTTCCGCATTGTGCGGGTCTGCGGCCAGCTGCTTTTGCAGCGCGTCCATCTCCTGCATGGCGTCAAGCGCCGGGGTAAAGACCAGCCGCATTGTGGCATAGATGTCCAGTGACGGGTCCAGCCGGGCGTTCTGCTCAAGGTAGCCGGTAGTCACGCCGGTGCCGAACGCGGCATCTCCGGCGTCGGGCAGGCTCTCGCCGCAGAGGATCCGCAAAAGCGTCGTCTTGCCGGTGCCGTTGGCACCGATGATGCCGATACGGTCCCCGCGCTCGACACCTGCATTTACATCACGCAGTACCTCGTGTTCGCCGAAGCTCTTGCCTAAGTTTTGAAGTTCCAACAACATAGCGGTACATCCTCAATTCCAAAATGATGCCGCCGCCTGACAAACGGGCAGCGGCAGTGCGCCCTTGCCTTACAGCAGGGCTTCGTTGCTGTGGCGGCGGTTGCGCACGCCGATATTTTCCAGCTCCTCCGGCTCCATCACGATGCGGTAGAGCTCCTCATAGGAGCTCACCGTATATTTGGGCGTGATGCCGGACTTGTTTTCAAGATTGCCGGGGTTGAACCAGCAGGTATCCACACCGGCGTTCAGGCCGCCCTTGATGTCGGCCAGCAGATCGTCGCCGACCATCAGCACACGGCTCTTGTTCGTGATGCCGAGATCACGGAAGGCGTGCTCAAACAGCTTGGCGCTGGGCTTGGCCGCGCCGACCTTCTCGGAAATATAAATGCCGTCCATGTACCTGTCGATGCCGGAGGCCGCAATGCGGGACTCCTGCACGGCAATAGCACCGTTCGAGACGAGGGCCAGCGTGGCGACCTCGCTCAGCTCCTCCAGCGCGGTCAATGCGCCGGGCAGCAGGTCGGCATGGGTCGCCAGCAGCTCCTCATAGCGGTCATTCATGGCCTTGCCCTTGCCGTTGTCGGGCAGCTGCATGGTCTGCATGAAACGGGAGAAGCGGATCTGGAACAGCTTCTGCTTGTTCAGCTGGCCTTTGGCCAGCGAGTCCCACAGCTCGCGGTTGACCTTGTGGTAGGTATCATAAGCGGCCTCGTCGTGGGGCAGCTCGTACTCGGCGAGCATATCGGTCAGGGCCTGGCGCTCTGCGGCGTCAAAGTCCAAAATCGTATTGTCAACGTCCAGCAGGACGCAGGTATAAATTGCCATCTTCGTAACCTCGTATGCTTATTGCGGTGTGGAATCGGCGGAGGTCGACTCCGGCATCGGCGTGGGCACAGCGGTGGGTTCCGGCGTAGCCGCGGCACTGACAGTCAGCACAAAGACGCTGTCCGCACCGTTGTTGACTGCGTGGATGTGGTAGGTGCCGGGCTCGTTGGCCGTGAAGGTCACCTGCGTGCCCGTTGTGCGCCAGGAGGTCTCCTCGCAGCCCCAGAGCGTGTCGCCGCTGCCGTTTTCCACGGTAGCCGTCAGCGTCGTACTCTGGCCTGCGGTCAGCGTGCCTGTGCCGCTGATGTTGATCGTGGTGGCCTCGGCCTCCACGGTGACGATCAGCTGTGCCGTCGAGAAGGTGCCGTTGATCTCAATGCCTGCCTTGATCGTGTAGGTCCCGGCGGCATCGGGCTTGAAGGTCAGGCTGCTGCCGTTCTTCTCCATCTCATCGTTGATGGACCACTGGACGTTCGCGGCGTCGTAGGCCTTGTTGCCCAGCTTGACCGCGGCATTGACAGTCAGGCTCTCGCCCTGCTTGATCGTCGTATCTCCCTTGTCCAGCGTCAGCTCGACGCGGGCGTCGTTGAACATGGCCTTGACGGAGATGTCCTTGGTAATATTGTCATAGCGGGTCGCGGTGGTGACGCCGTCGCTCCACTTGTAGAACACAAAGCCCTCCGCCGCCACTGCCGTGACGTTGACGCTTGTGCCGGAGTCGGCCTGAATTTCGACGCTGGACACGCCGGTCTGGCCGTTGCCGGTCAGCGTGCCCTTGGCGCTGTCCTCGACCTCATAGCTGGCCGTGAACTTCGTCGGCGTCGAGGTCGGCACCGGCGCGTTGCTGCCTGCGGAGGCCGACGCACGCTGCGGGATGTCCGACGTGTCGGGACGGCTGTCCATCGTATTGCAGGCGTGGCTCTTGGCGTACTCCAGCAGGGCGCGTGCGCCGGAGGTGCTGAAACCGTTGGATTCAAAGTAGGTGCCCTCGCCGTAGCCGCGGGTGTTTTTAAGGGCCTCGGCGGTGTTCAGGTACTTGAAGCCCAAATCGCTGCTGGCCGCCGCAATGGCCTGGTTGAACTGGTCAATGCGGGTCTGGGTCTCGGCAGCGTTCGTGCTGTCCTCGGTAACGGGCGGGATGCCCACCGCGATGATGTCGCAGTAGGCGTAGGCCGAGCGGATGCTCTGCAGGAACTGCTTGTAGTCGGCAATGAAGGAGTCCACACTGACCGAGCCGTCCACATCGTTCGCGCCCAGCACCACAAAGACGCGGCGGGCCTTCATCTTGGGGATGGCCTGCGGGATCGTGTAGCTGCTGGCGTCCGATGCAAAGTTTACACAGGAAGTGGACAACGCCTTGGAAATCTGCAATCCCTCCTGCCCGACAAACTGATTCAGCGTGATGCGGGTGTCCTTCTGCAGCGTCACGGCGTACTGGTCACCCGCAAAAACGCTGGCCGTAATGTAGGCGTCATCCGCCGCGCTCTGCGGCAGGATGGAATCCAGCGTCGTATCTAGTGGGTAGGCGTCCGGGTCGTAGGAATCCTTCCCGCCTGCAAACAGGCCCAGCTTCGTCGGCAGCACCCATGCCGCCAGAATGCTCATCACAACGGCCAGCGCGCACAGCGCCAGCACCACACACGCTTTGCGCTGTGTCGGGCTCAGGCCTTTTTTCTCCTCATTACGTTCTCTGCTCATCGGGAACGGCAACCTCCTTAATTATCGAAAGCGGGCGTACCCATGGCCACAACCCACCTAGTATACATAATATGAATTATATCATATTTGCCGGGCTTTGAACATGGTTTTCAAAAAATTGTCACGTATTACAATTTTATTACAAGCAAAAAGCCCGGGATTTGACATCCCGGGCAAAATTGGGTTCGATTTCAGGAAAGCAGCATTCTGTCGTTGGCAAACTCGCCGTCGCTGACCTGTTCAAAGCGCTGCAGCAGGTCGCTGACCTGCAGGTTCTTCTTTTCCTCGCCGCGCACATCGTAGATGACGTGGCCCTCGTACATCATGATCAGGCGGTTGCCGTACTTGATGGCATCCTTCATGTTGTGGGTGATCATCAGGGTGGTCAGGTGGTTTTCCTCGACGATCTTCTCGGACAACGTCAGCACCTTGGCCGCGGTCTTGGGGTCAAGGGCGGCGGTGTGCTCGTCCAGCAGCAGGAGCTTGGGCTTTTTGAGGGTCGCCATCAGCAGCGTGACAGCCTGGCGCTGACCGCCGGAGAGCAGACCGACCTTGCTGGTCATACGGTTTTCCAGCCCCAGATCCAGCGTTTTGAGCAGCTCGTAGTATTCGTCGTGCTCCTTCTTCGTGATGCCGATCTTGAGCGTGCGGGCAAGACCCCGGCGGGCCGCCAGGGCCAGGTTCTCGTCGATCTGCATCGTCGCGGCGGTGCCCATCATCGGGTCCTGGAACACGCGGCCAATGTACTTGGCACGCTGGTGCTCGGACAGGCGGGTCACATCCTTCCCGTCAATAATGATTTTGCCCATATCCACCGGCCAGACGCCCGCGACGGCGTTCAGCATCGTAGATTTGCCCGCGCCGTTGCCGCCGATGACCGTGACAAAGTCGCCGTCCTCCAGCGTCAGATCCAGTCCCTTCAAGGCGACCTTCTCATTGACGGTTCCTGCATTGAAGGTCTTGTATACATTCTTGATCTCAAGCATTGTCCTTGCCTCCCTTTTTCACGGGTACTTTGGTGAAGTATTTGCCCTTCCAGTACGGGATAGTCAGGAACACGGCCACGACCAGCGCGGTCAGCAGCTTGAGGTCATCGGTGGACAGACCCATGCGCAGCACGAAGTTCATAACGATGTAGTAGATGATCGCGCCGATGACAGCGGCGGTCAGCTTGAGCGCAAAGTTGCGGAAGATCTTGCCGAAGATGACCTCACCGATGATGACGGCGGCCAGACCGATGACGATGGCGCCGCGGCCCATGTTGATGTCCGAGAAGCCCTGGTACTGGGACAGCAGACCGCCCGCCAGCGCCACAAGGCCGTTGGAAACCATAAGGCCGAGCACGATGGTGACGTTCGTGTTGATGCCCTGGGCGCGGGCCATGTGCTGGTTTGCGCCGGTAGCGCGCAGCGAGCAGCCAAGCTCCGTGCCGAAGAACCAGTACAGCACGCCGATCAGGACCGCGCAGAAGATGAGCAGCACGAAGATCGGGTTGTTGAGCGCCAGCGCGCGGACATAGCGGGCCGAGACCAGCAGGCTGTACTTGTCCACACTGATGGGCAAGTTTGCCTTGCCGCCGCCCGTGCCGGTGCCCATGATGCGCAGGTTGATAGAATACAGCGCCAGCTGGGTCAAAATACCGGCCAGAATTGCCGGGATGCCGCAGGCCGTGTGGAACAGACCCGTGACAAGGCCCGCCAGCATACCGGCCAGCGTGGCCGCCACAAGGGCCGCGCCCACAGGCACACCGTTGAGCACCAGCACCACGCAGACTGCGCCGCCCGTGCCGAGGGAGCCGTCAACGGTCAGATCGGCCAAATCCAGAATGCGGTAGGTAATGTACACGCCGATGGCCATGATGCCCCAGACGAGGCCCTGCGCCACAGCGCCGGGCATGGAGTTTACCAAAGAGGTCAGGAAATCCATAAAAACATCCTCATTTCGTAAAGCATCAAAACAGCGGGGAAAGAGAGTAATCTCCCCTTCCTCGCTGTTATGATGATTTTCAGTCGCTGTTCAGTTCAATCAGCCGATAGCCACGTAGTCGGACGGCGGGGTGATGCCCAGCGCCTCGCAGTTGGCGGCGTTGTACTTCTTGGTCACATTCGGAGCGAACTCAACGGGCATCGCAGAGACGTCCGCACCGTCCGCGAGGATCTTGGCAGCCATCTCACCAGTGGCGTAGCCGAGGTCGTAATAGCTGATGGAGAGCGTTGCAACGCCGCAGCCGGAGCAGATGCCTTCCTCACCGGCCACAACGGGGACCTTGGCGGGGATGACAACGTTTGCGATAGCCTCGGTGTTGGAGGCTGCGGTGTTGTCAGTGGGGATGTAGATGACGTCGGAGTTATCGGCGGCAGTCTGGGCCACGGAGGTGACGTCGTTCGTATCGGTGAAGGCATAGCGGGCAACGGTGTAGCCCTCCTCGGTCAGGTAACCTTCAATGACGTCGCACTGGTAGACGGAGTTCGGCTCTGCACTGCAGTAGAGCAGACCGACGCTCTTGGCATCCGGGAAGAGTTCCTGGATCATGGCTGCCTGCTGGTCCAGCGGAGCCAGGTCAGAGGTGCCGGAAATATTGTTGCCGACAGTGCCGGTCCAGTCGCTGATGTCCAGCGCGGTGGCGTAGTCAGTGATGGAGGTTCCCAGCACCGGGATGTCGGCAGTCGCCTGTGCGGCGGCCTGCAGCGGTGCGGTGGCGTTGGCCAGGATCAGGTCAACGCCGTTGGAGACAAAGCCATTCACAATGGTGGCGCAGTTGGCGGAATCGCCGGATGCGTTCTGCTCGTCAAATTTGACGCTGCCCTCGCCCAGCTTCTCGACCAGAGCATCCTTGAAGCCCTGAGTAGCGGCATCCAGCGCTTCATGCTGGACAAGCTGGCAGATACCGATGTTATAGACCTTGCCATCCGCAGCGGCGGTGCTGTCAGCAGTGCTTGCAGCAGCCTCGGTGCTGGAGGCTGTGTCCGCAGCAGAAGCGGCGGTTTCGGTGGATGCGGTGGAGCCGCAGGCGGCCAGACCCATGGTCATGGCGGCTGCCATCATAAGGGAAACTGCTTTTTTCATGTCTATTCCTCCATAGTACCTGCTGCGCAACCTTTTTGTTTCAGGTGTACACCCGCGTCTCCTCACGCGGGTCCCTCCTGCGCAGCCGGTTTAGTGCTTTAAAGTATAAGACACTTTACCGGTTTAAAGCAAGCGCAAATACGTATAATGCGTCATGTAATTTGTGACGTTTTTTGGTTATATTGACGAATATCCAAATTGATGCCCCGTAGGGGCGGATCCCATATCCGCCCGCGGTAGTTACCGCAGGCTACGCGAGCGCATATAGAATGCGCCCCTGCGGAGGCAAACAAAAAGCCCCAGCTTGCAAATAAGCTGGGACAACTTTCGGTTTTATTCCGCAAAGCAGGCGTTTTCCGCCTTGGCGATCAGCTCCACAAAGCGGTGGGGGTTGCTGGCTGTGCGCAGACTTTCCACAAGGTCGCTGCGGCTCAGAAGGTTTACGAGCCGCGCCAGGATCTGCAGATGCAGGCTCTCACTGCCCGGCGGAACAGCGATCATGAACACAAGGTCCACGGGTTCCCCGTCCGGTGCGCCCCAGTCAACGCCGCGGCGCAGCAGCAGCGCCGAGATGCCCGGTGCGGACACGCCTGCGTTGCAGGCGTGGGGCAGCGCAATGCCGCCCCCGATGGCCGTTGTGCCGCCGAACGTTTCCCGGTAGCTGACCGCATTGTAGTAGGCATTGCCGTTGGTGATAACGCCGATGCCCTCCTGCAGCTCGACCAGAATGCCGAGCGCGTCGGCAGAGTTATCGATCTTTGCATAGAGCAGTACGCCCTTGGGGTTCATCAGTTCGCTGACCTTCATCGTCAAACCTCACGTCCTTCGGCCCTGCTGATCAGGCTGTACAGATACTCCCCCACTGCGCCCTCGGCGCAGGTGCAGGTCGTCACATGGTCGGCGGCAGCCTTGACCTCTGCCGGTGCATTGGCGACAGCCACGGCGTAGCCGGCCTCCCGCATGATTTCCAGGTCATTGTAGTAATCACCGATAACGACGGTGTTCTTCATGGATTTGCTCATGAGGGCGCACAGATCATGCAGACCGCTGGCCTTGCTGACGCCGCTGGGCATGATCTCTAAGTAAATGCTGTTCGTGGCCAGGAAGTAGTTTTCCCGCCCGTAGTACCGCGTCTTGGCGTACTGGCCCAGTTTGCGGATGCTCTCCGGGTCAGAGGCAAAGACGACCTTGACCCAGCCGTCGGGCACACTCTCCACCGGGCAGGCAATGCTGCCGAGGTGCTCGTCCACCTGATGGGCGTGGGTCACCTCATTGGCGTGGATGACGAACATCTCGCCGTTTCCGGCCATGACCTCCACGCCTATGTGCGGGAACTTGTTCAGGATGTCAAGGATGGCCGTCGTCGCCTGCTCGCGGTTCAGCGTCGAGCGATGCAGCACCGACTCGGCGGAGAAATCATACAGCAGCGCCCCGTTGCAGGAGATGGCCGGCAGCGACAGGCGGATGTTCCCCAGCGCCGCGCGGATGGACTCCGGCGGGCGGCCCGTTGCCACCGTGAAAAGCCCCCCCATGCCGGTGTACAGCTGGATGACCGCGCGGTTGCAGGCGGGGATGCCCTCCTTGGCCGTCAGCAGCGTATTATCCATATCACAGATCACAAGGGTATCGCTTAGGGGTGGTTTCATGCGCGATGTTCCTTTCTTAACCGTGTCAGAAGCTCTGTAAAATAGGGCGGCAGGGGCGAATCAAACTGCATCCACTCCCCTGTCCGCGGGTGGACAAAGCCCAGCTCCTTGGCGTGCAGGCACTGGCCATTCAGCGATTTGATGCAGTTTTTGGGGCCGTACACAGCATCCCCTGCCAACGGATGCCCCGTCGAGGCCATGTGTACACGAATCTGATGGGTGCGCCCGGTCTTTAATTTGCACGCAATGTAAGTGAAATTGCCGCAGCGTTCCAGCACCTGCCAGCCCGTGTAGGCATACTTGGCTCCCGCCGCGTTCTCGGCCAGGACGGCCATTTTCTTGCGGTCCCGCGGGTCGCGTCCGAGCCACTTTTCCACAAAGCCCTCGTCCTCTTTGAGGTTACCGTACACCACGGCATGGTAGACGCGGTGGATGCTGTGTACGCTCATCTGGGCGCTGAGCGCCTGATGGGCGGCATCGTTTTTGGCAACGACGAGAAGGCCGCTCGTGTCCTTGTCAATGCGGTGGACGATGCCCGGACGGATGGCCCCGCCGATGCCAGACAGCTGCCCCGCGCAGTGGTAAAGCAGCGCGTTGACGAGCGTGCCGTCCGGGTTGCCGGGGGCCGGGTGCACGACCATGCCCTTAGGCTTGTTGACAACGAGCAGGTCGTCGTCCTCGTACACAATGTCCAGCGGGATGTTCTGGGGCCGGGCCTCGATGGGCTGCGGGTCAGGCAGGTCGATGGCGTAGATTTTGCCGGGCGCCACCTTATCCTTTTTGTTGACGGGTGCGCCGCCGCAGGTCACAAGCCCCTGCTCGATCAGATTTTGCAGCGCACTGCGGGACAGCGTCGGGCACTGCCCGGCCAGCCAGGCGTCCAAGCGTCCGCTGTCGCCGGGGGCTGCGGTAATCTCAAGCCGCTCCATCTTCGTCCGCCTTTGGCTCTGCGGTCTTATCCTTTTTGAAAGAGTCCAGCAGCACGGCGAGCATCAGCAGGCCGACGCCGACACAGACGCAGATGTCCGCAAAATTGAAGATGGCAAACCGCATGAACAGCACATTGATGTAGTCCACGACCACACCGTTGAGCACGCGGTCAATGAGGTTGCCCACGCCGCCGCCCAGTACCAGCGTCCAGGCTGCGCGCTCTGTCAGCGGCATTTTGCGCACGAACAGCATGATAAGGACAGCCAGCAGCATGACCGACGTCATGCCGATGAGCAATCCCTGCTTACCGGCCAGCATCGAAAACGCCATGCCGTCATTCAGGCAGTAGCGCAGCTCCACAACGCCGGGCAGCACGTCCATGCTGCCCACCGGCAGCAGCGCCGCCGTGGCCCAGTGCTTGATGAGCTGGTCAATGACGACCAGAATGGCCGCTCCTGCCAGCGATAACAAACCAGAAATCATACAACACCTTATCCGAAAAAATCAGCGGTGCTTAAACGTATAAGCACCGCTGACGGTAGAGTAAATTTACTGCTTCAAGACCTTAGCGCAGCGCGGGCAGAGACCGTCCTCACCGACGGTGGTCTCGTACTTCCAGCAACGCAGGCACTTGTTGCCAGCCGCATGGGCAGCGCTGACGCCGAGACCCTCGACCAGGCCCTTGACGCCGCCCTCACCCTCGACAAGGTCAACGTGGGAAACGATGAACAGGTCAGCCAGCTCATCCATCGGGATGGCGTTCAGGAAGTCGTAGACCTTCTTGCTGCAGTACAGCGTCAGACCGGCCTCCAGCGCAGAGCCGATGACCTTATCGGCACGGGCCTGCTCCAGCACCTTCTTGACGTCGTCGCGGATGGCCATGATGCGGTCCCACTTAGCTTCAAACGCCTCATCGGCGGCAGCCTTGGCCTCGGGCATCTGCTCAAAGACAACATAGTCCTTCATGCCGTCCAGCTTCGGGATGTAGCTCCAGATCTCCTGGCTGGTGAAGCACAGGATGGGTGCCAGCAGCTTGGTGAAGTCGACCAGGATGCGGTACAGCGCGGTCTGGGCACAACGGCGTGCGTGGTCATCTGCGCAGTACAGACGATCCTTGATGACGTCCATGTAGAAGTTGGACATATCAATGACGCAGAAGTTGTACAGTGCGTGGTAGGCACGGCTGAAGTCGTAGTGCTCGTAGGCATCGCGCATGGTGGCGGTCAGCTTGTTGCAGGCCTCGAGTGCCCAGCGGTCGATCTCGAACAGCTGATCATCATCGACCATATCCTTCGCGGGATCAAAGTCGCTGATGTTGCCCAGCATGAAGCGGGCCGTGTTGCGCATCTTGCGGTACGCCTCGGACAGCTGGCGGAAAATTTCCTTACCGGCGCGGACGTCGACGGTGTAATCGCTGGAAGCGACCCACAGACGGATGATGTCAGCACCGTAGTCGCGGATGATCTCACTGGGCTCCATGCCGTTACCGGCGGACTTGTGCATCTGCTTGCCCTGGGCATCGACGACCCAGCCGTGGCACAGGACCTCGCGGTACGGGGCCACACCCTGGGTGGCGACGCTGGTCAGCAGACTGGACTGGAACCAGCCGCGGAACTGGTCGGCACCCTCCATATACATATCAACGGGCCAGCGCAGCTCGGGGCGCTCACGGCAGACAGCGCTCCAGGTGGAGCCGGAGTCGAACCAGACGTCCATGATGTCGGGGTCCTTCTCCCAGTCGGAGGCACCGCACTCGCAGACCTCGGTCTTGGGCAGGATGTCGTTGGCATCGTACTTGTACCAGGCGTCGCTGCCCTCCTTGCGGAACAGGTCGGACACAGCCTTGATGGAGGCATCGGTGATATGGTACTTGCCGCACTTCTTGCAGTAGAATACCGGGATGGGCACGCCCCAGACGCGCTGGCGGCTGATGCACCAGTCACTGCGGTCACGGACCATACCGGCCATGCGGTCATGGCCCCACGCCGGCTGCCAGTGCACGCTGTCAATGGCCTTGTAGACGTCCTCCTTGAAGGCGTCGATGGAGCAGAACCACTGCTCGGTAGCACGGAAGATGATGGGATGATGGCAGCGCCAGCAATGCGGGTACTGGTGGGTGATGTGCTGCACACCCATCAGATGGCCGCTCTCCTTGATGTGCTCCAGAATGACCTTGTTGGCGTCCCAGACCTTGAGACCGGCAAACTTCTCGCCCGCCTCGGCGGTCAGGCGGCCCGCGTCGTCCACGGGAACGACAACGGGAACCTGCGGATAGTGATTGACGCAGACCTCAAAGTCCTCAACACCATGGCCGGGAGCGGTGTGGACGCAGCCCGTGCCGCCTTCCAGCGTGACGTGGTCGCCCAGAATGACCAGACCCTTGCGGTCAAGGAACGGATGCTGATACTGCATGAGCTCGAGCTCACTGCCGAGAACAGTCTCGGGCAGGACCTCGTACTCGTCGATATGGCAGCCCTTCATCGTGGACTCAACGAGCTCGCGGGCCATGATGTGGTAGGCGTCACCGATCTTGACGAAGGCATATTCCAGATTGGGGTTCAGGCAGGTCGCGACGTTGGCGGGCAGTGTCCAGGTGGTGGTCGTCCAGATGACGATCCATGCCTTGTCCAGCGGGATGTTATGCTTGGCCAGCACGCCGTTAGGGTCGTCGGTCAGCTTGAAGCGGACATAGATGGAATCGCACTCGTCTTCAGCGTACTCGATCTCAGCCTCGGCCAGGGCGGTGCGGTCCTCGGGGCACCAGTACACGGCCTTCATGCCCTTGTAGATGTAGCCCTTCTTGGCCATCTCGCCGAAGATCTCGACCTGGCGGGCCTCAAACTCGGGGCGCAGGGTCAGGTAGGGGTTTTCAAAGTCGCCCTGCACGCCCAGACGCTTGAACTGCTCGTTCATGACGCCGATGTGCTCGGTGGCAAACTCTTTGCAGATCTGGCGCAGCTCCAGCTTGGAGACACCGGCCTTCTTGTCGCCGAGAGAGCTCAGCGCCTTCAGCTCGATGGGCAGACCGTGGGTGTCATAGCCGGGCACGTAGGGTGCCTGGAAGCCGGACATGTTCTTATAGCGGATGATGATGTCCTTGATGATCTTGTTCAAGGCCGTGCCCATGTGGATATTGCCGTTGGCATACGGAGGGCCGTCGTGCAGGATGTACTGCGGCTTGCCCTCGTTGTTCTTAATCATCTGCTCATAGACATGGTTCTGCTCCCAGTCCTCGAGCATTTTGGGTTCCTTCTTCGGCAGACCGGCCCGCATTTCAAACGGGGTCTGCATCTTATGGATGGTGTCGTTGTAGTTCTGCGCCAAAGTTTCCTACTCTCCTCTATTTATTGGATTCTTTAGTTATATCACATCGGGCGTCAGCTGTCAAAGTCAACGCCTTCAAAGTTATCGAACGCCGGGGAATTCAGCTCCTCCTGCGGTTCGTCACTTGCCTTTTTGCGGGTCGTGCGCCTGGTCGTACCGGCCTTGCGGCGGCGGGCAGGCTTGGCCTCCGGCTCGTCATACAGGCCGGAGACATCCTGGAGCCGCGTCTCGTCGATGGCGGGCTCCTCTACGGGGATCGGGGCGGGCTCGGCTTCCTCCGGCTCCTCCGGGTGCGGCGCGATGGCAAATTCCACCGTGTCTACCTTTTCGCCCTGAGCCCGGGCACTTTCCGTCGGCTCCGGCACGGGCTGGGCTGTGGGCGGCTCATAGTAGGCCGTCTCCTGCATGGCGGGCATCTGGGCTGCCTGCTGTACCGGGGCCGACTCCGGCACAGGCTGGGCTGCGGGGGCCGTGTAGACCGGGGCCTGCACAGCGGGCTGCTGCGGCTCTGCCGCAGGGGCAGCGGCCTGCTCCGGGGCCGGGGACGGCGGCGGAACGGGTTCATCCTCGGGCCGTCTGGTATAATCGGGCAGTTTATTGATAAGGTTGATATGCTTGCGGTACATCTCGATCAGCGAACGCTTGAAGCTGTCTGCCTCACCCTTGAGCGTGACGATCTCCTGCTTGGCCAGCTCGACGTCATCGCGGGCGCGCTGCTCGCGGTCCTCCGCCTTGATGTTGGCCGAGCGGATGATCTCCGCCGCTTTCTGCTTGGACTCGCGGATAATACTGTCCCCCATGCGCTGGGCGTTGATCATCGACGTACTCAGGGAGTTTTCCATCGTTCGATATTTTTCAATGCGCTGGGCCAGCATGACGAGCTTTTTCTGCAAATCATCATTCTGGGCAGCCAGGTCGTCCATTGCCTGGGCGACCTGCTTGAGATAATCATCCACATCCTCACGGCGATAGCCCTGGAACGCTTTGTCAAATGTGACGTGGCGGACATCCTCGGAAGAGATCATGACGGCTTTCCTCCTGTATGCGGGGCACACGGCCCCGTTATTCCCTGCCCGCAGCGCTGCGGGCGATCCTGCGCTCAATATTGGTAAAAGGATATGAACAGACGATCCTTGCGGCTTTTGCCGCCGATGGCCGCCAGCTTGAAGCGCCCCACGCCGCGCACTGTAAAAATATCCGCGGCGTAGGCGGTCTCGTGGGCGGCCTTCAACGGCAGGTGGTTGATCTCCACACGGCCCGCGGCGATATATTCTGCCGCTGTCTCTTATACACATCTCCGAGCCCACGAGACGGAGCTACATCTCG
>ENA-UAPO01000538-UAPO01000538.1-human-gut-metagenome-genome-assembly--contig:-NODE-538-length-17473-cov-5.898438_pt1 | contig 17473 bp, 13 predicted proteins | sample MGYA00243481_ERZ654579 | MGnify/ENA primary metagenome ERZ654579 (study PRJEB26926, sample SAMN06164546) | human gut metagenome | biome: ENVO:00009003; feature: ENVO:2100002; material: ENVO:00002003... | reverse complement strand
AGCGTCAGATGTGTATAAGAGACAGCAATAAAGCTCTATTGATGTTAGCAGACGAAGATAAGGCGAAAGAAATCTATCACAACGGCTTCAAAGAGGACATTGTTAATGCCCAATATTCTCCCGAAGTAGAAGAGGGTATTTTACAGATGTGCGAAGACCTTGTTTCAGGACACTTACAGATGCGTATCCACGCTACCAAAAACCTGCACGCTAAATTCTATCTCTGTTTGCCACAGAATCATAGCGAACATAGCGATGGTTGGGTTATTATGGGATCGTCAAATATTTCTGATTCGGGTTTAGGCATTAAGCAACCACCACAACACGAACTTAATGTGGCGATGAAAGACTTTGACGATGTGAAGTATTGCTCCGATGAGTTTTGGGCTTTGTGGAATGAGGCAGTACCATTGACTGCAGAAGATATTGAAGAGTACAAGAAGAAAACATACTTGGGTTATCAGCCAACGCCATACGAACTATACATCAAAGTGCTTATCGATACTTTTGGCGACCAAGTGGAAGATGATTTTTCCATTCAGTTGCCCGATGGTGTCAAGGATTTGAAATATCAGAAAGATGCCGTTATTCAAGGCTATCAGATGCTGATGCAGCATAACGGTTTGTTCCTTGCCGATGTTGTAGGTTTGGGAAAGACTATAATTGCTACAATGATAGCCAAGCGATTTGTAGAGGCTAACGGTAAAAACACCAATATCCTTGTTGTTTATCCTCCTGCTCTGGAAGACAACTGGAGAAATACATTCAAATTGTTCGGCATCTACAAAAAAGCTCAGTTTATCACCAATGGTAGTCTATCCAAAGTTCTTGACGGTAAAGACAACTACAAGGATAAAGAGGAGTTTGACCTAATCATTGTCGATGAAGCACACGGTTTCCGTAGCGATAGTTCGGGCAAGTATGACGAGTTGCAGAAGATATGCAAGTCTCCTTGTATAAATATGGGCTTATTGAAGAGTTCGCAAAAGAAAGTGATGCTTCTTTCAGCAACCCCACTCAACAACCGTCCCGATGATTTACAGAATCAATTATTGCTGTTCCAAAACAGTCAGAGTTGTACCATTGATGGAGTTCCAAACCTCAAAGGTTTATTCTCAGAACACATATTGGACTACAAGCGATTGATGCGTGAACGTGACCAGCGTGATGTTACATCCGAAGTGGATAAAATATATGAGCAAATCCGTAGTAAGGTTATCGACAAAGTAACAGTTCGTCGTACACGCAACAACATTCTAAATGACCCTGATTATAGAGCAGACATCAAGTCGCAGGGCATCATATTCCCCAATATTCTGCCACCTAACGAATTGGAGTACGTGATGGACTCCGACACAAGTAATCGTTTCTACGAGACATTGAAACAATTGACCGATGGGAAAACAGATGAGAATCCAGAGGGCAAGGGACTGACTTATGCCCGTTATCGTGCAGTAGAGTTCTTGAAGCCTGAATATCGTAACAAGTACAAGAATGCTGTACATATCGGTCAAACATTGGCAGCTATCTATCGTGTCCATATGGTAAAGCGATTGGAAAGTAGTTTCTATGCTTTCAAGAAGTCGCTCCGTACACTTCTTCGTATCACAACCGATATGATTAAGATGTTTAAGGAGGACAAAGTTATCATTGCTCCTGACTTGAAGGTAAAAGAGCTTCAAGCAAAGAATATGGAGCTTGATGAGATTATCGAGTATGCCATTACCAAGGGATATGCAGCCGAGGATATTCTCTTCCCAGCCGATGCTTTCACCTCTGAATTTCTTGAGATGCTCCACCACGACCGTGAGATATTGGAACAACTCAATGCAGATTGGGAGAAAGAGAATGACGACCCAAAATTCGATAAGTTCCAAGAAAACCTTACTCATAACTTCTTCGATAAAGAGATAAATCCATCGGGCAAATTGGTGTTGTTCTCCGAAAGTGTAGATACACTGAACTATTTGTACGATAGACTTACAAAGGAAATTGGTCGTTCCGATGTCTTAATGGTTACAGCAGCCAACCGCAACCGTTTGGAGCAGACCATCAAGGAGAATTTTGATGCAAACTTTGACAGCGATTCTATGAGGTACAACATTATCATTACCTCTGATGTGTTAGCGGAAGGTGTGAACTTGCATCGCTCTAATGTGATTGTCAATTACGATTCGCCTTGGAACGCTACCCGATTGATGCAGCGCATCGGTCGTGTAAACCGTATCGGCTCAGTCGCTCCCAACATCTACAACTATATGTTTTACCCATCTCAACAGGGCGATAAAGAAATTCAGTTATATAAGAATGCCCTTGTCAAGTTGCAAGGTTTCCATTCGGCATTTGGCGAAGATGCACAAATCTACTCCAAAGAGGAGATTGTAAAGGAGTTACAGATGTTCGATAACAATGTAAAGGATAGCATTGACAAGAAAATTGCCCTATTGCGTGAGGTGCGTGAACTCTATAATAGCGACCGCAAACTGTATCACAAAATCAAGGCACTGCCAATGAAGAGCCGTGTAATGCGTGATACAGGAAAGCATAGCGGTAAATCTATAATATTTGTTTCTTCCAATGTTAAGACAGAATTCTATTTGGCAACAACCACTGGTGTAGAGGTTATTGACTTCCTTGAAGCAGTAAAATATCTCAAAGCGAAGCCCGAAGAACAGCCTGTGCCATTCTCTAATGAAGAGCAACACTACAAGCACGTAAATAGTGCATTGGCTCAATATACGACCGAATATGTGGAGGCAGCCGATACATCATCCATCAACCGCACCGACCTTGACAAGAGCTCGCTTGAAGCCAACAAGTTCTTGCGTACCATCAAGCAGATAACAGCCGACAGTGAGTTGAAATTGCAATGCGATGTGCTGATGGGATATATCAATGAAGGTATCTATGCCCAGCTACCTCGTTACTTGAAAGCTTTGTCTCGTGAATACAAGAACGACCGTGCAAAGATGAAGCAAGACGAGTATAGTTTACAAAACAAAATTTCGGAACTACTTGGCGAGTATCAGACGATGAACAAGGAGCAACGCCACGACGCCCAAGATATTTCCAATCCTCAAATCATTATTTCAGAGAGTTTCAAATAAATCACTCACTATAAACCAATATTACTATGGCAACTATATATACTTCAGATAGTTTAAGAAACATATTCCAATCGTCATTCAACATCAGTCTTTGCACGCGCTCCTGACGGTGTTTCATCACGGCCTCGCTGCTTGTCCCGTTCTCCCGGGTGAGCCCGTGGTTGAGGAAGCGGTTGACGACCAGCATGTCGGTAGCCTCAATCGTGTCGATGTCACCTTTCCCCATGCCATAGCCGACCATCACCCGGATGGAATCGGCCTCGTAGGGCGAACAGGCACGCAGAAACTCCAGAATGGTCTGGGCTTTCGCACCGATCACGGGCCTGCTCTCTTTTTTCTTCTGTTCCTTGCTCGCGGAATCCTGAACCGTGCCATCATTGATACCCGGCTCCTTGTTCGTCAGATTGTCCATGTACATTTATAGCTTGATAGGTTAATAAATCATTTGTTCCTCTCACGTCCGGCCAGATAACGTGCGGCCTCGCTGTCGATCTCCTCCTGCGATGAAATACGGACACCTGTGATGAAGGCGTCCAGATCCTCCTTCTTGAAGAAACACAGCTTGCCGCATGGCTTGTACATCGGAATAACCCGGCGCATCATCAGCTTGCGGAAGTAGGACAGTTTGAAGCCGCAATATTCGGCGGCTTCTTTCGTGCTTAAAAGTTTTCGTTGCTCTGTCATGTACGTATGTTTTTAGTGAATATTCATGTCGCTTTCCTGTCTTGGCGACAATGCAAAGGTAGAGAGGTTTTTTCCCGGAAGAATCACTGTAAATATCATGAAAAGAGCATTTTGCGAATTATAAATACAAGAATAAACGGGTGCACAACGATGTATAAAGGAACTTTAAACAACCTATAATCCCGGATTATTCATACATGGCAATGTAAAAGCACCGATAACGGAATCGAGGTCACGGGCGGGTATGAAAAATCCCGCCACGGTTTTACGGTGACGGGAACATGGGAGACAGGTGTCTGCAATGAATGTCGGTCAGGCTTTCTTGAAGTCTTCAAGGTCGTATGTGTCGAGTTTCGGACGCAGGCGCGTGGCTTTGCGGAGAAGTTTGGCGATATGCCGCTGATGTTCGGATGGGTTGTCTTTGGATGCGGTTTTCAGATTGCTTGCCAGCTGTGCGCCGTTGTGGAGCGGCCAGAATTTCTCAAAGATTACCCACTTCCCTTTTCTGATTTTAAGGGCGGCGCAGACGGCACTGGCAATATAGGCATAAAGGGTCTGGTTTATCTCGTCGTCCTCCTTTTTCATGAGCGGCTGGAAGTCCGTGCCAAGATAGCCGTCTTCCCTAAACAGTACCAACAAGAACAGCGCGTCGTTGGTTTGCAGGGATTCCGGCAATCGCCTGATAAGTTCCGGCGGCACTTGTGATACCATCCTGTCGTAGTGCTTGAGCTCGTCTTCATGTCCCATTGATACGGGCGGCATTGTCGTTGACAACACGGCTTCAATCCGTCTGTCGGTCCGGCTCTCCGAGCGTTGCGGCTTCTTCGGGACAAGCCTGTTCCACCGTTGCCGCAACCACGACTTTATCCGCTTGCCGTATGCCATGCCTATGATATAAGGGAGCAGGAAGAGCACAGCCAAAAGAGAAAGCATGATAATGCCCGTGTTCCAGTCCACCTGCTTGTCAGGTGTAAAAATGAATGCAAGCAGGAGTGAAACGAGAAACCAAGTGGCGGTCAAAACGGAACGTCCTTTTGAAAACCACTTGTCTATGATCGTATTATATAATAGGAAGAACTCTGCCACCAAGCTGATCCACACGACAAGTGAAAAGGCGGTGAATATGAATCCTGCCGTGGTCATTTCCATTCGGAATGCAACGGCGGCCACTATGCCCAATGCGGTTGCTGCCACTGCCGTAAGCGGCAATAGCAATACTATGAAGTTGTCGGATAAGCGTTTCATCATACAAATGTTTTTAATCATTAAAAATGTCATTAACCCGGTTTACCGCCTCGTCTTTCTTCTGGTCGATAATCTTTGCGTATATCTGTGTAGTGGAAATATTCTTGTGCCCAAGCAACTTGCTTGTCGTATAAAGGTCAACGTCCAGTGTCAGCATCATGGTCGCAAATGTATGGCGGCTCACGTGGTAGGTTACATGCTTGTTTATCCCTGCGGCTTTTGCCCAGTTGTCAAGGATGATACAGATACGGCTTTCCGAAGGAAGGTCGAAAACCTTGTCGCTGTCCTTTGCGTCGCCACGTTCAGGCAACCATTTCATTGCCTGCTTTGACAGGGGAAGGTAAATAGGTTCTTTGGTCTTTTCCATTACGGTGAACACCCGCCACTGGTCGCCGTCCCTGTGAATGTCCTTCCAAGTAAGCCCGACAACATCACTGATACGCAGTGCGCAATAACAGGAAAACAGAAACGCTTGCTTTACGGAATGGCGTGTCGGACATTCCGTGGCAATCAGTTTTTTCAGTTCGTCAATCTGTAAAAACTCGCGTTTGCTTTCCGGACGGTGGATGCGGTCTGCGGCGGCGATATGCGTAAAGGGGTTCTCTGTGAGATAGTCGTTACGCACAGCCCAATTGAGCATTGCGCTGAATACGGTAATATATCCGGCGGCGGTAGTCATGGAAATCGGGCGGTTCGTCCGTGCGTGGTAGTCGTTACGCAGAAAGTTCATGAAAGCTATGCAATAGTCCTTGTCTATCATTTTGGCAGGTATGTCTCCCCGGAATTGAAAGGTCGCCTTCTTGACAGACTTGACACTGCGGAGAGTCGTATGTTTGCCGTTGTCTTCCAACCACATGGAATAGGAATTAAGCAGTTCGGACAGTTTGCAGCGTCCCCGTAACGTGGCGTTTGAAACACCCTTCTCATTGTTGGTCAGTTCTATGATACGGTCAGCCTTTATCTTGTTCGCCAAAGCCATGCTATGCTGGTTCATTGCACGGCTGGCAGGGTCAAGTTCAGGGATAAGATAAAGTTTGAGAAACTCGTATGTCCGTTTCCCGTTGCGGTAAATATCCAAATAAATGGATTTGTTTCCGTTCTGCAGTTCCTTGAAACGGATGCGGACGGGCTCTTTCGTCTTGATAACTTTCTTCGGTCTGGGCATGGCTGTATATATTTTATATTCGTTATTCTATATGCAATAATTCTGGTTCCTCTCATTCAAATGCTGTTGCACTGCAATCATTTTAATGTAGCCTTTCATGGTCTTGGCGGTTACACCCAACAGACTGCAAGCGGTGGGAATGTCCGTGCCTACGGATAATAGCAGGTATGCAAACGTATTTTGCGCAAGCATGAAGTTAAGCGTGTCTTCTATTCCGGCTTTCTTTCCCCATAGTTTGAGAATGTTATTCATTTCCGTGTCTTTGGGTAATCCGTTGAACACAAGCCCCCTGTGACTTCCCGTTTGCGGCAACCACCGCATGGCTATAGCCGTAAGGGGGACTGACGTATTCCGTGAACGTTTCTCAATGGTAGTCCTTCCGTCCTTGGTCTTGATGTCTCTCCATTTCAGGGAAAGAATATCGGAACAAGACAACCCCGTGAAAATGCTTAACATATAGGCTTGCTTGACCTGTGGTCTTGATAGGACAGGGCATTGGGTATTCATCAGCACTTTTATTTTTCCCTCTGTTAGGAATTTCTTTATCGGACGTTCCTTTGTAATTCTTTCGTGTATGTTCACAAAACGAAGCGGATTGACACCGATAATGCCATTTGTGACAGCAATATTGAGCACACTGCTGAAAAGGTAGATATAGGCTCTTGCGGTTGTCATCCTTATTTTCCCGAATTGGCCGGTATAATCTTTGTGAAGAAAATCCACAAAGCCGTCACAGTAGCTTTCATCTATGTCAACTACTTTTGTGTCCAATCCCCGGTATGCTTGCACGGCTCGTTTCATGTATTTTATATTATTGGCTGTGGAAATATCCCCTTTGTCGAGGGCGGTTTTCTCGTAGCTGTCAATTGCTTCGTCGATGTGCATGGTGGAAGGCTTCCTAATCTCCACTCCGAAATCAGAAGACAGCCGTTCTTCTTGTCTGGCGGCACGTATGGCTTCGGCTTGTTTCAACGTTTGCTTATTTACACCGATGTTTTTCTTGGAGGTTTCAGGTAGCAGGTACAAATGGAGGACTTCGCGGATGCGTTTACCGTCCTTGTAATAGTCAAGATATAGAGACTTTTTTCCGTTCTCTATATCTTTGTGTTTGAGGTTGATATGAGATTTTTTAGTACCCATACAAAAAAATGATTTTGTTACTATTTGGTCATTTTATAGACACAAAAATACGATAAATATTTCAAAGTAACAAATCAGTAGCAAATAAAGTAACAAAAACATCCCAATTTTGTCGTAAAGGGAACTCATTATCTTTTAGAAATATGAATTTAAAGTACTGATATACAAACATTATATAGTCTGTTTGATTTCTATGAATTCTCACTGATTACATATACATAGATAGTGGTGGAACATCTCGATATGGCTCTTTGCCTCCACATCCAGCGTCTCCTCCATCGTGGTGCGGTTCACCAGTATGGGTACGTTGCCGTCCAGCACATACACCTTCTGCTGTGCGTCCGTCACCATGCAGCGTGCCGTCCAAATGCTCGACACCGAGATGATGATGCAGCCCACGAGAAAGGCAGAGCAGATGATGCCCACCAACTTGATTTTGTTTTCTAAGTTCTTGATTACCATAATACATATATTTATTTGTTGTTATCTCATCACTGTCGCCATGGCTCCCGTAGCCGTCATCTTTGCCTGTTGCGCCACACCCTCGCCGAAGTTTCGGGTTGAGAAGGCGGTGTCGCCCTCTGGTATCATCCATGCCGCAAGGTCGGGCACGAGGTTCAAGCATTTCAACGCCACGATGCTCGCCGCCATCAGATAACCTGCCGAGAAGAACGAGTTTTGCAGATAGGCTGCCATCGTCTGCTCGCTGGCGGTGATGGCTGTCAGGTTCTCTACCTGTATGCAAAGCACGATGTCAAAGAGCAAAAGGACGTAGAAACCGACGAAGTACAACATGGCTCCGTAGAAATGTACTGTCAGATAACGGGTTAGCCACTTTGCCCATGAGGACTCCCATTTTGGCAAGAGGGAGAAAGCCCATTGTATCGGACCGAATATCGTGAGCATACCTAATAGTATCTGCTGACAGTATATCGTAGCCCACCAACCGATGCGGAACACTATCAGGGCTATCAGCATCACTATCTTGTCGATGCCCACCACAGCCCCTGCCGTCAGTGAGGTGAACCACAGTTTGCTGGCATCCTTCTCCATGTTGGTTACTTCGTCCACGCCCGTCTGCTCCATCGTCGCCTCTATCAGGTTGGGGTCTGAGGTGCCCTTATGCGCCACGTCGGCCTGTGCCTGAAGGTCGGTGTACATCGAGTCTCTGACATAAACCAACTGCTGCACCTCCTCAAACTTGTCGGAGATTTGCGTCGCCTCTGCCTCGTAGAGGTCATGGGTGTAACTGCCGATGCAATTGGGGATATAGGATAGAAAATCCAATACGCACCAGCTGCTGCCGCTGTTGGTCATGCCTGTGTCAGCAGGTGGGTACCACCAACAAAGGATGATGCTCACCGCCAAGGGCTTGAACAGTTTCATCACGTCCAACGGCTCGTTCTTCACCATCATCTTGTAGGCCATGCTTGCCGCCACGATGATGGAGAACAGTGCCGCCAATGCCATACACATTTGGAGGATCCACCAGAACGGCCCCTGTGAGCCTGTGAAAGTGGCATCGGTCAGGAACTCGTTGGTCTGGAATATCACATCATCAATCTCCTCTTCGAGGATGTTGATGCCGAAATCGCTGAGTATGTTGTCTGCCATCAGTGCCTGGTTCTATTGTTGATAATCTCTTTGATAAACTCTACGCCCTTCGGTGTCCATGACAGATAGAAATGGTAGAAACAGCGCATCCTGCCTGTGACATAAACCGCAATGCCCTTGTCCTGAAGGTCTTCACGCAGTTTCCACATCCCATATTCCTTGCTGATGATGCCTTCCTCTGTGAGCGTCTTCACAATCTTGCCGTAGTAACTTCCGACATGTTTGTGAAGCTTTGACATTGAAACTACCTGTAAATCAGATGGCATATAATGCTCATCAACGATGGGTGTCCTGCCTATGACGCTAATTCGCTTCGGCATCCTCGACATCTCCAACTGCCACTTGCCGTTTTTCCTCTTGGCGGCATAGAGGCGCAACTGTATTTTTGATATTGATTCCATAGCTATCTCGTATTATTTGTTTTACATGCGTTCAATCACAGGAATGACTCCCACACTCTTCAGTTTCTCATAAAGGAAGCGACGACCTTTCTGTGTCCACTTGGTGTTCATGCGCACATCCTCCGAGCCGTCCTTGTGCTTAATGAGGTAGGTCTCGCTGGTCACATAACCGCAGTCCTTGTAGTCGGCATACAGAATCCACTGCTTGCCACGTTGGTACTGGATATTCATGTCCTTCAGCCGACGGTTGAAGCGGATGGACGACTCACCGTAGTCCTGTGCTATCTGTGTGACCAAGACGCTGCTCTTCGTGGCGAGGATGATGTCAAGGTAACTCACCTTGTCCTTCATCTCCGTCACCTCCTGTTGCAGGTCATCCAGCTTGGACCCCAACTCAACGATGCGTGTCCTTTGGTGTTCACACTCCTGTTCGACAAGCAGACGCTTTTGTCGTTCTTCCTTCAGATTGACTGCTAACCGTATCAGGAAGTCTGGCTCTGCCAATGCCTTCTCGATGGTCTGTTGTGTCATGTAGGCACCATGCTTGCGGATGGTGGGGAGCACCTCCGACGTCACCCACTTACTGAAACGTTTGGCTTCGGGCTTGCGACTGTCAAGGATGACATCATACAGTCCGTCTTCATTGACAAAGTTTGCAACTTGCTGTCTTCCAAGGCTGTCAAAGATGGGTTCGGTTGAAACGACCCCATCGTCAAGCCGCTCTCTTACGTGCCCTTGCTTTAGTCCCAACGCTTTGCACACATCTGCCAAACAGAACAAGGGTTGCTCTGGTGTGCCTGTGGTTCGGACTGCTCCAAACTCCTCGTTGTTGAAAATCTGAATATCGTTCATATCTCTATGCTGTTTTGTGATTATTTCTTCTCTTCCCTTATTTCTATCTGTTTACACTTTCTTCACCGTCACCGCTGTTGGCATCATCGCCGTCAGTGTCTGTCGAGCTCCTCACACCTTTCATGTTCTCCTGCCAACGGCTCTTGGCATCGCTGATGATGCTGCCTTTCGGCACCACACGGTCGTTGGGGGCTGCCAAGAGGGCGGTGGTCTGGCTTTGGGTGTTGAGCTGCACGAGATATTTGAGCAGTGTCTCGTTCTGTGCTGTCAGGTCGGCATAGATGCTAAGATACTGTCGCTTTCTCTGCGCATTGGGCATATAGGCATCTTTGGTGGCTTTCACGGCACACTGGTACATATTGTACAGTTCCTCCCACCGAAGCTTGTCGTTGATGGTGCCTCCTGTGGGGATGATATGGTCGATGTTCGCCTTCATCTTGTCTAACTGACTATTGATCTTGCTGCTCTCGGCAAGCCAGGCGAGGTCTATCTGTCGGTCGGCTACGTTCAGGGCTTCCACCTCAGCACGCTTGGTCAGGGCAGAGTCTATCTTCTCCGCATCATCCACTTGGTTGTAGAGGTTGATGCCGGCAAGGGTGCGGAAACCCAACTTGTTCTTCTCTGCCGCCGTCTTCTTGTAGCTGTTGTGCAACAGCCAATAATAGAACTCAGGGGTGAGAGAACCTCCACCCGTCTCCATCACCGTTATCTGGTTCTGCTTGGAGGAGTCGTGGTTGTAGGTCACGCTTTGGGCGGTGGCTGTGATGGTGGCTGCTACCGCCATGATGAGTATCATTGTCTTCTTCATGTCCGTTCTTCTTTTGTTTGCAATCCGTCAATAATCCAGTTTCCCTGCCACCTTCCATCGGCTGAAGGCATCTTCGAGTATCTCTTCCTTCGTCCTCGTCCGATACACCTTCTCCTTCCAATAGCCCATGCGCAGCTGCACATACCGCCATGTCTGAAAGTAGGCTTGGTTCAAATGTTTCTCTATCAGATCCAACGAATTGTTGATGTTGTCCAACACCATCAGCAGGTCGGAGGTGGAACAGGCTGCCGCTCCTGTGGCGTACAGCACGAGGTCGTTGACGCTATAATAGAGTTGGCTTCCCTCGTTGTATATGTTGTCGATGGCTTTCTTGTTGATGCTGATGAGTATCGTGTCCGCCAGTTCGATGTGCTTCCGCTTGATGACCTTATCATTGAAGTCCTCCAACAGGTTCTTGTAGTCGCTGATGCGGTCGCTCACCGTCTGATAGGTGCTCTTCACGTTCAGCACTGTGCGCAACGACTGGTACATCACATCGATGATGTCAAAGGCACGGGTGTATTTGTCCAAATCCACGTTCAGCTCCTTATACTTGCCCACCTCTTCACTGCTGTATTCATGCAGCAGTTGGTTGCTGTACTCCAGTGTGCTGCGTGCCAGCAAGAGGCTGCGCTGCTTCTTGTGGTCGTTGATGTATGCTTCCACCGACACCGCATCGAATCCCCATTGCGCCAAGGCTGTATTGGGGAAGAGGGTAATCAGCAGGAGAGCTATGATGATGGTATGTCTCATTCTCTGTTCCTCCCTCAATTTTCATTCTCGTTATCGTTTTCGTCACCATTCCCTCTGTTTGGGTCAGCATTCTCCCTCCATCGCTCGTAGCACTCCTCAATGAGTGTTCTTCTGCGACCTTGGTCTGCGTCTATCGAGGGAAGAATGTCTTTCAGCACGTCAATGATGCTACGCTTGTAGTGCATCATTTTTTCTAATGATACCAAATCGGCGTAAATCTTGGTGATACGGCTATCTACTTCACGGGCTATCTCTAGTCGGTCGCTCGACCAAAGTAGGTGTATCACATCGTCATTGTCGGCGGTCTGGGTCGCCTCGCTCTTCGCATACTCCGTGGTGATGCTGCACGACGGGAACTCCTGGGCTATCTCCGAGATGCGGTTATTCACCTGCCTCGTCTTCTCCTCGTCAGAGGCATTCGGGTCAAGGGTCAGCACATCTACTACCTGCGTGTCAGTGTATTCCGAGGTCAGCTCCCACGAGATTTGCAGTATCGCACGGTGTATCTTGATGCCAAGGAAGTATTTGGGCTTCCTTGCAATGGAGAGTGTCGCCTTGAAGGTGATAATGCCGTTGATGTTGGGCATGGTGGCAGTTCGGACGTAGGTGTAGCCGTTCCACGAACCGGCTCCTTGCCACGTGAGGTTATAAGCTGACTTCACATCCTGCATGATGGCAGGGATGCGGTAGTAGTCATCAGTGGCGGTGATATTGTCGTTAGCCGCCTCGCTCTTGGCATTCTGTATGTCTGCCAACTGCTGCTGCCATGTCACCAACTCCTTCTTCAGGTTGTCTATCTTCGTTTTATTGGTGTTGTACTGCTGCCGCAAGGCTGGTGCTTCCTCCACAGAGGCATTGGCGATCTGCGTGAGCAGGTTCCTGTTCTCTGTCTCCAACTGGCTTATCTGCGCCTCCAACAGGGCTATCTTGCTGTTCGCCTCACGTTCCTTCTCGTCCAGTTCCGATAGGTCGAGATTGTTTTCTGATATGGTTGTCCTCATGGCGCATTCCTTGCTGTGGGTATTGAGCGAACCTCCGCACTCACGGCACTTGTACTGCGTGCTGCCCTGTCCGAGGGTGACACCGTCCGAACAGGTGACGCTGATGGTCACGCTCTCCACACCCTTCAGCTTGGCGGCATCGGTGGCTTGGTAGTAACGGCGTGCGTCACTGCCAATGTAATAGATATAGCCTTCTTCGTTGTCGTTGTACTCCGAGAGACGTGCCTGCAACTGTCGCTTGAAGGTGTTCAAGTCCATGCTGTAGGAATCGAAGACATCCTCATACACCTCTTCTACGTTGTTCCAACTCTTGGTAACGTGTATCTCGTATGCGTATGCTTTTTTGGTCTGTTTTCCGCCACGGCTGATGATGTACGACGACATCCAGTAGTTCATCGTATAGGTGAAGCCGTCATTCTGTGCGTTAAGCTGCTGCACACGGCTGCGGCTCCATCCGGCATGGTTCTCTGAGTTGGCAAGCACCTGCTCTCGCTGCGTGCTGTTAGGGTAGAAGTTGGGATCGGTGGTATTGATACGATACCAATGGTCACCGTTCAGGATGCTGTTGTCATCGGTCGGCGGATAGTAGTCACAGAGGCTCACGCTGCCTTGGTCTCGTCGGGCAATGTACCAACGCTGCGTGTAGTAGTTGCCCTGCGTCTCGCTCAGATAGTCAGTCATCCACGAGGTGATGTTGTAGTTGGAGAGGTCGAAGAGGGCTGCCACGTTATCCTCGCCTCCCACCAGACTGAGGAGGGTGCTGCCGATACCGTTCTCTGCCTGTTCATAAAGGTCATGGTAGTTGTCATAGATGTCCAGTATCTTGCTCACCTTGCCATTGAAAATGTCGTTGAAGGCACTCTGCTGCAAGAGTGCATCTGATGCCCCGTTGATACCAGCCGTAGCCAACGATGCTCCCATGTTGTAAAGCGTCTCGATGTCGGCGGTGAGGTTATCTATGGTGAAGTTGCTGGGCACACTGGCGATGTCGTCCAACAGTTGCTGCCAATCCACGTTGCCTATCTCCGAGAGTTTGAGGATGGCGGCTATCTCCTGGTTGATTTCCAAAAACTGGATGTCGGCAAAGGTCAGACTACTGTTGGTCACCACACTTTCGAACTGCATACACAGCGACTTGGTGTCGGCACATATCTTCATCAGATAACTTCCCCAATAGAGGGCGGTCTGCGGACTCTTCAGCATCATTCCTGCCACCGTCCATATCTTGGGCATAATCTTGTTCGCCACCATATTGTGGATGCGGCGGTAGTAGTAGTTCTCTGTACTGCTGCTCCAAATGCCGAGGTCAGTGAATGCCTTGCGCTCCAAGAACTTGGCGGCGAAGATACCGGCAGTGGCAACCTCAGCGGCATTGTAGTGCTTCAAGATTTCGCCCACCTGCTCGTTATAATAGCTCTCTGCCATAGTTCCAGCACCAAATGCGGCAGCCATGGCGGCAACGGTCTGCTTGTCATAGTTCACGCTGTAATACTGCGCATGAACCCTTCCCACGACAAGCGTTAGACACATATATATTATAATAAGGTGTAAACGTCTCATTGATTCACTACTTTACGTTTCTACTACTTTGAGTTTATACTATTCCACTACTTTACTACATGTAGTATTTACTATTGGTAGTATTCACTACTAATCGTAAATACTACCCAGCCACCGTTCCCGAAAGTTTTGCTTTCGGGCATTTGGGCTTTCCATCTATTCCGGGCTTCCCGTTTCCGTCCATCAGCCCCCGTACTCGCCGCATCAGCGGCGAGTATTTCCGTCTTCCCTCAGATTGAGCACCTTTCCCGCCTCATTGACCTTCTGCGCAAATGCCAGCGACTTCCCGATGCCACTGGCATCCCAGTCCCTGCAATACCGCTCGATAGCTTCCTGATGGCTGCACTTCAACTCTCGCTTGTAGAGTTTCAACGCTTCCTTCTCGGCTCGCTCAGTTGTATAGGTCATGTAGCACTCATGCGGCTCCTCCACACCATACACTCCGCTCGTCGAGCCACGTCTGATAAACACCTCACGGAAGAAACTTCGTCCCTCCTTATTCTCCAATCGGTTGACCGTGAAAATCTTCTTGCAATCCACATCCGTCAATCCCAGTATCGCCTTGATCTCGTCGAAACGCTCACGGAACTTGCTTTGGTCGAGCAGCATCACCACGTCGGAGTTGTTGATGATGGCTTCCTTCACGATGGGACTGCCGATGATGTCCTGTATCTCCTGTGTCACCACGCCCACGCTAGCCCAAAACTTTCTCGCTGTCTTGTAGAGGTACTTGATGTACTCTGCCATCAGCGGCGAGGCGATGGCTTTCCATGCCTCCTCGATGACTAAGCACTTGTGGTTCTTCTTCAGTCGCATCTTCTGTAGGAACACGTCCATGATGATGAGCGTCACGATGGGGAACAGCTGCTTGTTCTCCTTGATGGCATCCACCTCGAACACGATGAAGGTCTCGTCGAACAGGGTGCTATCGACGTTTTCATTGAGAATCTTGTCGTACTTGCCACCACGATAGAAGTTCTGAAGCATATAGGCGAAGTTGTCGCAGTCGATGGTGGTGATGTTGTTCTCGATGCATATCTGGTCGAGACGCTCACAGGCAAACTCATAGAACGAGTCGAACGACAGTGTCTTCACTGCAAATGCCATGCGCCGCTCCTCCAGTCCCTTGATGAGTTTCTCCACCTTGTCGTGTATCTGCGTCAGCTCCGTGCCGCGTCGCTTCTCCATCGTCGAGAGGTTCTTTCTCAGTGTCTCCTTCTGTGCGGATGGATAGGGCTGAACGCCGTTGAAGTAGAAGTCGTAATACTCCGTCACCAACTGCTCCACGACACGGAACTCCAGTTCGGGTATCTGCACCTCCGAACCTTTCCATATCAGTAGAATCAGGTTCTTCAGGAAGTCAATCTTCTCGATGTTCAGCTCCCGCTTGCTGATATTGAAGGGGTTCATGGTGATGGGCTTGTCTTCCGTATAGGCGATATACTTGCCGCCCACGTACTCGCAGAGTCCCTCATACGAGTTACCCGTATCTACCATAACAATGTCGGTGTTCTGTTCCCACAACTGGCGCACCACGCTGTTCATGTGGAACGACTTGCCGCTGCCCGATGGACCCAGGCAGAAGAAGTTGGAGTTGTCGGTCAGCTTCTCCTTTCCCTCCTTTCCTGTGATGTCGATGGCTACGGGCACGCCCTGGCGGTCGGTATAGTAGATCTTCAGCGGTGTGTCCTCATTATGCACGATGCGCTCCTTGTACATCAGGCAGGTGGCGGCATCGCCGAGAGTGAGGAATCGGTCGTAGTCGGCATTCATGCCATAGCAGTTGCCGGGGAAGGAGTTGACAAAGAGCTCCAACTGGTTGTAGGCTCGCTTGCTGATGTGGATGCCCATGCGCGAGAAGGAGTTTTCGAGATGGTTGGTGCATTTCTGTATGTCGGTGTCGCCGCTCACTGCCACCACGAGATTGTAGTGGGTATAGACGAGCTGTTTGCTCTCACGGGCTATCACCTCCTGCACTCGCTTGATGTCCTCCACAGCCATCAGGTTGCTGGGGTTGGGCATGGAGGCATGGCGGTTTTTCTTCTTGTCGAGCAGGGCAAGCTCCCGTTTCTGGTTGGGCACGAACACCATCTGGTTGAACACCACACAGTCGGCACCAGGCACGCTATCGACGATGCTCACAAGGTCAACGGGCATACTGGTGTTGTTCACCTCGATATTGGCGTAGGGACGGATGACCGTAGGCAGGTTAGCGCAATCCACATCCACCAGGCTATACACCTTGCAGCGGCGGTCGCCCATGCCGATGGTCTCGTCATCCACCTTGAAGTTGGTCATCGATACCACCTTGTCACGGAAGTTCATGGAGAAGAATCGGTCAACATACTCGCTGGCTTCTGCCTTGCCGAGGAAACGGGACTTCACGCCGGCATCCCTCAACTGGTCTTGCACCTTACGTATCTTCACCAAGAAATCACGCCATTTCTTGTTGTCGAACGACATCAGTCGGCTCTTCTTGTTCTCCTGCGTGATGGTGAGGTAGCAGACGCTATCGGTAAAGGGTCTGCCGTTGAAATAGCGGAAGTAGCTCTCGCTCAGGAACTCATGGTTTCCACCATTCTCTTCCTTGAATGCTTTCCTCACAAACACGTCCTGCTTATGTAGCGCATAGCCTTCGCCCAAGGTCTGGGCAAGAGCGGCGAAGAGGTGGGTGAACTCATAGTAGGCCTCGATGTTTGCGGAATATTTCTGTACGGGGTTCTCCATCTTCAGCACGGCGGAGTATTCGCCCGTCTTGGTATAGAGCACACCGATGCCATCCACTTCCTCGATGGAGAAGTAGATGTCCTGAAAGATGCGCTTGCGTTTGCCTCCCGTGCCGAAAGCCTTGACACTGATGGCCATGCCCACGCAGATGGCTGAGAATATGAGTATGATGTATAGGGTCATTGTTCTTTTCTTTCGTTTTAATCGCAAAAAGGCGGGCGCACCCTCATACGTGATGCCCCCACCTCCATTCACTTGAAATCACTGATAACATTCCACTTGGACATAATGGATTCTCTTTTTTGTTTTACACTTTCTTGGAATAGGCATATATGAATATGCCGTTGTCACTCTTCTTGCTGTGCAAGCCCTTGCGCTGTTTCATGACGATGAGAACCCAAGGGACTTGTCATTGA
>ENA-UAPO01000482-UAPO01000482.1-human-gut-metagenome-genome-assembly--contig:-NODE-482-length-19310-cov-7.054843_pt1 | contig 19310 bp, 19 predicted proteins | sample MGYA00243481_ERZ654579 | MGnify/ENA primary metagenome ERZ654579 (study PRJEB26926, sample SAMN06164546) | human gut metagenome | biome: ENVO:00009003; feature: ENVO:2100002; material: ENVO:00002003... | reverse complement strand
CTCGGAGATGTGTATAAGAGACAGATAATATAATTATACTACAGCAATCCACAAAAATATCTTTGTGGCTTTATTCAAAACCGAAAGGCAGATAATATGAAAGAGATAAAACAGGAATTTCTTACGGGAGAGCGGGCATTGTTTCAGGGACATGACCTGCGCATAACCGATACTATATTTGATGACGGCAAATCACTGCTGAAAGAGAGCAGGAACATAGAGCTGTACGGCAGTATGTTCAAGTGAAAATATCCTCTTTGGTACTCGGAAAACATCACCGTGAAAAATTGCACATGGTTCGAGATGGCACGGGCAGGCGTGTGGTACACCGGAAATATGACCGTTACCGACCTGACCCTTTACGGCAATTATTCCTTTGACGGTGCCAAAAATGTGGAGGTACATAACTCCGGACTTCTTTCCAATTTTGGTTTATATTTGTTTATGATCTTACCAATGATTTGCTCTTCCACTTTCCGCCCTTATATCTGAGCAGACTTACTGCCGCTGTGACAAACCATGTACAGCAGGTGGTGAGCCATATTCCCCAGTGACCTATCACGGGGATAGCCGTCAGCACCAGTGACAGTCCTATTCGGCAGATGACTTCCGCTGTGCCGTTCACAAGTGCATAGCCTGTGTCGCCTGCGCCGTTCAGAAAGCCTCGGACGGTATGTATTATTCCCAGCGCCCAGTAGAAGCAGGCAGTCATCACTATTGCTTTTGATGCGATGCTGATAACGTCCGTGCCCTTTACGAAAAAGCCTGTGATATTTCTTCCGAACAGTATGAATATCACCAGCACCGCAAAGGCGAATACGGTCGATATCTTCACTGCCGCTTTAAGTCCGTTCCTTGCTCTGTCCTCCTTGCCTGCGCCGATGTTCTGTCCTGTAAAGGTGGAAACGGCGGCGTTCAGCGATGAAAAGGGCTGCTGTACGAACTGCTCTATTCTCATGGAAACGGTATATGCCGCCATGACGGTCTCGCCGAAGCCGTTTGTTACTCTCTGAAGCGCCACCATTGAAACGGATATAAGTCCGTTCTGGGCAGCTATGGGCAGACCCGCTTTTATGCACTGCAACATCATCTTTTTATCCGCACGCATATCCTCATGGGAAAGGTGCAGGCTGCTGTTGCATTTGAAGCAGAATATTATGCACACCACTGCCGAAAGTCCCTGTGCAAGCACTGTGGCAAATGCCGCTCCGCCTGCGCCAAGCTTCAGGACTACCACGAAAAACAGATCCAGCAGGACGTTGAGTATGCTTGCCGCACCCAAAAATATCAGCGGCGTCTTTGAGTCGCCCAGGGCACGCATTACCGCATTTATCCAGTTATATGCCGCTACGGCAACCGTTCCGCCGCAGGCTATGCGCATATAAAGCGCAGACGTGCCTATAAGCTCATCGGGGACGTTCAGCAGCCTCAGCACAGGCTCTGCCAGCAGCACGGAAATTATGCTTACCGCTATGCCGAATATGGCAGTTACCACTGCCGAGCTGAAAATGGCGCTTTTCATGCGCTTATGGTCGCCCATGCCGAAAAGCTGTGCGATTATTACGCCTGCGCCTATGGAAAGACCAATGCAGAGGGTGTAGAAAAGGTATGTTATTGAGCCTGTTGCGCCCACTGCCGCCAGTGCGCTGTCTCCCAAAAAGGTTCCCACTATTACCGTGTCAACGATGTTATAGGTCTGCTGGAGCAGATTGCCGCCCAGCAGGGGCAGGGCAAATCTTACGATGTGCCCCGCTTCGCTGCCCTCGGTCATATTTCTTGATGTATCCATATTACTTCTTCTTTTTCTTTACTGTTACTGCTATTGCGGCTGCAGCAGCGGCAGCTGCTGCAATTCCCCCTGCAACGCCTGCCACAGCCGCAGGGGATATCTTTTTGCTGCCTGCATTTTCTGCGGTGGTTTCATCGGTTGCAGATGTCTCGGTCTCTTCGGGTATCTCCTCCACAGGTTCTTCCTCGGGGAGAAGCACTTCGCCGCCGATGACCTCCATGCCGTCAACGCTGTAGTCGCCCATGGCAACGGTTATCTTTGCAGTGTGATGAGTGTTTTCCAGACCGCTGCAAAGGTATGATGTTCCTCTGGAGCCTGTTTTGCAAACACCCTTTATCTCAGCCTCGCCGCCGTCTATGGAAACGGAGAGGACTGTCTCGCCGCCTGTTTCGCCTGTAAGTGCAAAGCCTGTGCCGTCAAAGCTTACGGTAAGAACGGAATCGACCTTGCCCTTGGAAATGGTTCGCTTGTAGTTCTTGAAGCTGCTCATGGTGTTGTGCTCCCACTCGCCCTCATACTCAAAGCAGGCATCGGTGTTGTCATAGCGGGTGATGTATGTGTTGTCGCCCACAGGCTCGATTGTCAGGTCGCCAAAGCGGTTCTTGTTGTATGAGCTGTAAAGTGCTGCCCTGCCTGCGCCGATAAGTGCGTCGGAGCTGTCATATTCCGTTACCTGTGCGCCGTCGATATATGCACGGATAACCACGCCCTCAGCTTCGATCTTCAGGCTGTGGGAAGCGGAGCCGTCAAAGCCCTCGATCTTGCCTGAAGCCCTGTCGGTGTTGTCTGACTTGAGCTTCCAGCTGCCGTCCTCATAAAGCTGGAGCCAGTAGCCGCTGTATGCGTTGCAGGCAAGAGTGTATCTGACGCCTGCGCCCACGTAGTTTGCGGACTTATCCTCCGCAGGGTCAAAGGAAACATTCACAGCCACGCTGTAGTTGTACCATCTGTCATCGCCCAGAGTGGTCACAGGGTCGGGAGTCCAGCCCCAGTCCTTTGCTCTGATATCCTGAGTTATCTGCTGAACGAGATAGTTTCCGCTTTCGGATACCTCTACCTCAAATGCGCCGCCCTCGTCGGTGGTGTATCTGGGAGCATAGCCTCTTGATGAGAGGTAGTCCTCGGGATAGTCTGCATACTCAAAGTCATCGGAATAGGGGAGACTGAGCAGAGTTTTTTCGGAAGTATTCATATTAACATACTCTGTTCTCTCGGGAGAAACTGTGGAAACGGTCACGATTGAATCGGGCTTTACGGAAACTGTATATGTGTATGCTCCGTTCTTTTCCACTGGAGTTATATCGGCTATCTTTTTGAAATAGTTTTCATCATATTCGCCGCTTTCGGGACTGTCAGGGCCTCTTGTTTCCCACACGCTAACATCGGCGGAAGCCTTATCAAGTGCGGAAACGGTAAAGGTGTAGTCCATGGTCTCGGCGGTGGTGTTGGTGATGATCGTGCTGTAGTCGCCTGTTTCGGGGTCTGCGGCGGTCATGTAGCTGTAAACTGCGTCAACGATTGCATGACCGTCACCGCCGGGCTTGCCGTCGCTGTAGCAGGCGCTGTCGATAAATGCCCAGCCCTTTTCGATAAACCGGGAGAAGTGCAGCGAAGTGTAAAAGCCGCTGTCCAGCAGATAATATCCGCTCCATGGATCGCAGGCAGTGATGAGCTGCTTCTGGCAGTAGCAGGCACCGTCATAATAAGCGGATACCACGGGCTGATACTCGTAGAGGGTCATTTTGCCGTTGGGGTACATTCCGATGATACGGTTTGCGATGTCAAGAGCTCCGTTTATGCCTGCAAGGCCTGAGCCGTCAAACCTGTATGCGCCCTGAGCATAGCCCATGGGGGAGCTTGCCTCGCTGAACCACAGCTCCTTGCCGTTATCCTCGGCGATCTTCTTTGCAACGTTTGTGGAGCTGCTGGTGTAGTGGCTGCCCACCACATCTACCGCATTCATAAGCTCCTCGTCCTGATACATTCTGTCAGCAAAGCCCCAGGTGCAGACCTCTTCTCCGCCGACTATCATTATCTTGGAGTAATCATATGGGCAGTCTGTTTCGCTTTTCAGGTGTTCGGAAAGATATTTTACCCAGTCAAGGTCGGCAGCTCTTTCGTTCTGAACGGCGCTTACGTAATCAAACTTTATGCCGTAGGTCTCATAAGCTGCGTCAAGGGTCTCCTTGTACCACTTGTATCTTGCGGCGTAGGTGTCGTCAGCTTCGCTTATCCAGCGTGGCTCGCTCCACCAGAGCATATCAAGGGTAAGGTCGGGATTTATCTGCTTTGCGTCCGCCGCCAGCTGATAGCCTGCGCCTCTTGTAACGTCAGCCTTTTCGTCAGCGCTGCGCATTACCGAGGGCTCTGTTCCCGATGATGAGTTTACATCGGAGCCCATTTCCAGCTTCAGGTGAGTTATACCGATGCCCTCCTTGCCGAACATATACTCCATTATCTGCCAATATGCTTCGGGATCTTCTGCCTTGTAGTCCAGCAGGAGACGGGAGGAGTTGTTGCCGCTGACCATTCCCGCACCTCTGTAGCGCATATTTTCCTTTAGATTTGCGGTAGTTCCGTCAATGATTATGTTGTTTCTATCCACAGTTTCTTCCTCCGCTTCGCAGACGGGCGCAGCAGTGAGCATAACTGCCGCAGCGGCTCCGCAGGCCGTGAGCCTTTTCATATTTTTCAAAGAAATTTCTCCCCTCATTATGAGCATTTATAAGATTATTATAATAAAATGCTTATTCATGAAAAAGAGGACCGTGCACAATTATCCTTTTTCTGTAAATAATTATAGCGCCTTTGTGCCTGTGCGTCAATCTGAAATATTTTGCATATTATTACGATTTTAGCATCACATCAGTACCGTGCCCCTTGAACGCCTGTACTCTCTGGGGGAAACGCCCTCTATCCTGCGGAAAACTATGCTGAAATAGTTCCTGTCCTCATAGCCCACAGCTTTGCCGATGTCGCCTATCTCACGGTCGGTGTTCACAAGCAGGGACTTGGCTTCCGATATCCGCCGCCTTGCAAGATATTCCAGCGGCCGCATAGAGGTCTCCGCCCTGAACACACGGCAGAAGTGCTGGACGGACACTCCCGACAGTGCCGCAAGGGTTTCCGCACGGATATCCTCCGCATAATTGCTGTCGATGTACCTTACCGCCAGCGAGGATATGTCATTTCCCGACCGCTTTTCCTCATCACGGTAGAACAGGGAGCTTCGCATGGCAAGGATATATTCATATAAAAGTGCGGAGGAATTTTCGCCGCCGTTTACGGGGTCAGCCGCAGCGGAAAATATCCTGCTGAATATCCTGCCGCATTTGTCCTCGTCAAAATGGTCTGAGTAGGCAAAGCCCTGAAAGCCCATGGCTTCCATAAGCTCGCCTGCGTGCTGACCTCGGAACACCAGCCAGTTTGTGACCCATTCTCCCGCAAGAGGGTGATATTCGTGGGGCTTTGCGGGGGCGATGTAGAATACCGAGCCTGCACGGAGTATGTATTTTTTGTCATCGACCGTAAGCACACCTGCCCCCGATGATGTGAACAAAAACTGGTGAGAGACAAGTCCCTTTTCCCTTGCCACACGGTACTCGGGGTCGGATATTCCTATGCCTGTAAGATAAAAGGGCAGCCTGTCCTGCCTGCCTATAACGGGATATACTGCCTGAGTCATATGTTGCCTCCTTTTGCATTGTTTTTTTTATTTCAGTGCATCTTCTTCAAGTTCGGGAACAATAAAGCCTTCCCATTTGCGGTTATACTTGATACATTTGTCGATATTAGCAATAATTTCATCAATGCTCATCGGAAGAAATTCAGTTGCAAAATCATCATTAAAATGCTCTTGGTATTCTTTAAGTTTTTGAGCAAAGAGGTCATTCTGTTTTTTCTCCTCTTCCGAATGCTCATGAACAGGAAGATTATATATTTCATCAAGAATGCCCATTGTCAAATCATATCCTTTCTTAAATCATAGAAATAAATTCTTGATATATAGTATAATTATTATACTATAATTGCGGTGAGCAGGCAAGATAAAAACAGCTGCTGCATTTTATAACATTTCATAAAATGCAGCAGCTATTGTATTATATCAGAATTTTATCTCCGTCACCGCACACTCTGTACTGCTGAGAACTGCGCTCAGCTTATCTGGCTGGTGAGTGCCTGCATACAGCGTGAAGCTGTCGGAAAAGCGCTTTCTTGTGCCGCTTTCATCTACCGAGGTGAACGCCCTTTCGGGAATGGAAACGGTCACGCTCCTGCTTTCGCCTGCCCTGAGCTTTATGCGCTCAAAGGGTAAGACCCTTGTAAATATCTCTGTCACCGTGCTTTGCGTACTGGGCATATTTTGCACGGGTCTCCTCGGAGGTTATCTCGCCTGCCTTTTCCACAAGCTTTGTGTCAAACATGGCGGCAAGTCCGATCGCCTGGGGGGACATGGTGGCTGTGCCTGAGCGGGCAAGTCCGTGAAGTCCCTCGTTCCACCAGTTATAGGCGGGAATGCCCAGCCTTTTTATCTCGGGAGCGTCGTATCTGAGCTGGCTTGCCTGCTCTTCAACGGTCATGGCATCTGTCAGCGCTTCCGCACGTTCCTGCACGCTGAGAGTTTCATCAAGATATTTTTCCATATTATCAACCTTTCGGAATATCGCTGGGATCATACTGATATTATACATCATAAATCTTTGCTATTCAAGGCAATGGGATGCTTTGACGGTGAATATTCTGCGATTTTGCGCCTGATGAAATGAGCATTCGGGATTTTTTCAAAAAAGGTATTGCAATTTTTCATCGGGTGTGATATAATATTACAGTCACACGGAGACGTATCGAAGTGGTCATAACGGACATGACTCGAAATCATGATGCCCCCTGAGGGACGAGGGTTCGAATCCCTCCGTCTCCGCCAGAATAAACGGCTTGGATAAATAATCTGAGCCGTTTTGTTTTTGACTTGCCCGCACTCTGTAATTTTACCTATAAAGTAAAAAATCTCCCCCTCAATCGAGAAGCGGGAGATTTTTTTATACTAAGCACCAATTAAAAACTACACAAAAAATCAAGCATAATCTTGCATATATGGATTATGCGATGATTTTTTGTCTGTAGTTTTATTGGGGATTAGTATTATATTATCTCTATTCCAAAATGCGCCGACAGTTTATTTTCCTTTTCGGGAAGTACACGGTATTTGTCCGCCAGAGCAGGGCCGCAGGAATTTGAACCCACGCCTGCCATTCTGCTGTCGATGCAGATAACGGAGCTGCCGCTTTTTTCAAGCTCGTAGTTGTGGCGCTTCTGTGCCAGCTCCTCCTGGGTGTATTCGGAGGCATTAAAGGAGAAATCATTGTCGGAGGTAAACTTCACGCAGATATCGCCGTTGCTTACATTCACGTATCGGCAGCCGTAATGCGAGGAGTTTTCCTGAGGTCTTACATAGTCCTCAAACATATCTGCGATATTTGCGGAGAAATGACCCATATAGCTTGAAAGGTGCTTGTCAATATAGCTTTCATGTGGGCCGTATCCGAAGTAATCTACAGCTTCAAAGCTTCTCGGCATGAAAAGACGTATGCCGAAGCGTGGTAGATTTTCCACCTTGTTGGAAAATTCTGCGGTGCAGCTGATGTTCAGTTTGCAGCCGACAGAATATGTTACATTAAGCTTTGCAAAAGGCTGATGAATGCTCCAGCCCATAGACTGGCTCACGGTGATGATAACTTCCGAGTCATTGCTTGTGACAGCCGTGTCATAGCATTTTACGGTGAAGTCGTTAAGGTGCGCCCTGTACCAGCTGCCCTTCATAACATCGTTGTCGGTGGGAGCACGGAAGAAATTGAACTGCATGGGCTTTTGGAGCAGCTCTGTTCCGTTGTGGCTGATGCTGTCAAAAACGGCGTGGCGCTTGTCAAAATGATATATCGTGCTGCCCGATGTTATTGTTATATCAAGGGCGGTTTCTTTAAAAGAAGTGACACTGCTACCGGTCGTCTGCTTATCCGTGCCGCCGCATATTTTCAGCTGGTCAAAGCAAATTTCATAGCCCTTGGAGCAGAAAAGTGTATCTTCCTTTGCGGTGAAAATGAACCTGATATATGTTTCGTTTTCATATTCCTTTGCCGCATTCGGAATAATCACCTCGGTGCTGCCCATAGGCGGTATTGCAATATCTGCACAGCCTGTGGATATAATTCCGCTGTCATCGGTTATCTCATATCGGCAGTCAAGGATATCGCCCGCATTTGCAAATTCAAGTGTGCTGTTAAATATGAAATGTCCCTTTTCACTGCCGGCCAAAACTCTCACAGGGCGGTATGCCTGCTTTAGTTCAAGCAGACCCGTGTGAGGTGTGCGGTCGGGATAAACAAGGCCGTCCATGCAGAAATTGCTGTCGTTATGCTTTTCGCCGAAGTCGCCGCCGTAGCCGTATTTTACCCTGCCGTCAGCCACGCCCTGAGGAACGGTGTGGTCGCACCATTCCCACACAAAGCCGCCGCAGAACCGTGGGCTTGAATAAAATGCGTTGTGGTAATTCTCCAGGTCGCCCGGACCGTTGCCCATGGCATGGCAGTATTCGCAGAGCACAAAGGGTCGGTGCTCGTCCTGCTTTTCAAGGAAGCCTGCCATTTCCTTGGTGTCCCAGTACATTCCCGATACCACGTCAAGGATATCGGTGGGCGTATCGTCCAGTCTGTGGGTGCTTTCGTAGTGGAGCAGCCTTGTTTCGTCCAGCGATTTTACCAGCCTGCCTGCCGCCAGCATATTCTCGCCCCAGCCGCTTTCATTTCCCAGTGACCAGAACACAACGCAGGGGCGGTTTATATCCCGCTTCACAAGAGCTTCCGCACGGTCGGTAATGGCTTTCTCGAACTGCTTGTCGCAGGCGATAAGGGCAATGCCGTTGTATGGCTCGGGAGCGTCCCACTTGAAATTGTTATAGACCTCCACGCAGCCGTGGGACTCCATATCCGCTTCGTCGATAACGTAAAAGCCCATTTGGTCGCACAGCTGATAAAACAGGGGCGAGTTGGGATAATGTGAGGTCCTTACGGCGTTGATATTGTGCTTTTTCATCAAGATAAGGTCTGCCTTCATCTGAGATACCGAAGCATAATAGCCCGTGTCGGGATAGCTGTCGTGGCGGTTCACGCCCTTGAATTTTACAGCCTGACCGTTTACCTTGAACACGCCGTTCTCCACGGATATTTTCCTGAAGCCTACCTTTTCGCCTATGACCTCATCGCCTGCAAATACAGTCAGGTCATAAAGATATGGCTTTTCAGCCGACCACAGCTTTGGGGCTTGTATGTTGATAACAGTTTTTTCACCGTCAGTCGCACTGAAATTTGTTACAGTGTTTCCGTCCCTGTCGGTAAGGGTCGCCGTAACGTCACAGCCAAAGGGGGTAAATTCAAGCTTTGCGGAAGCATCATCGGAGATGAGCGTTTTCACGATATAGTTTTCAAGCCGAACTTTTGGTCGGGACAATACATAAACATCACGGAAAATCCCCGAAAGTCTTATCTTGTCCTGATCTTCAAGATAAGTGCCGTCGCACCATTTCAGCACCGCTGCGGTTATTTTGTTTTCGCCCTCACGGAGCAGGGGAGTAATATCAAATTCCGAGGTGCTGTGGGACACCTGGGAATAGCCTGCAAATTCGCCGTTTATGTACAGATATACGCAGCTGTCTATGCCCTCGAAAACAAGTATCCTGTCGTTTCCGTCGGGAGAATAGTTATAGCTCCTCTGATAGATGCCCACGGGGATATCATCGGGCACATACGGCGGGTCATAGGGGATAGGGTAGCAGACGTTTGTGTATTGGGGCTTGTCATAGCCGTGAAGCTGCCAGTTTGAGGGCACGGGTATTTTTTTATCAAACCCCGATGATATAAAATCGTCCTCTATATCAATAATGCTGCCGTAAAATTTAAAGTTCCAGTCGCCGTTCAAAAGCTCAAATCTGGCTGAGTTTTCCCTGCTTTCAAATGGGTCTTGTCCTTTTGAAAAGGGGATAAAATAGCAGTGCTTATCAAGGGTGCCGATGTGAAGAGCTTCCGTATTTTCATGGTATATCATTTTGCTTTTGGGTGATCCCACGGAAGATATTTTTGAAATGTCCATAGCCGACCTCCTGTAATTTCATATTCGTTGAATGTATTGTAACACCTATTGACAGGCAAGTCAATAGATGATATTATGAATTTATAACAATATGAATATGGAGAGTGATTTTTTTGTTCTTCTGTGACTATCCTATCATACGCAGTGAAAAACAGCTGCCTGTTTATCTTGTGAATATGGGTCAGCAGCATTGCCAGGATCATATTATCCGCCCCGAGGGATATCCACATCATCAGATACTTTACTGCACAAAGGGCAGCGGAACGCTTATATGCGACGGGCGAAAAACTCACATTCCGCCCAATACCGCTGTATTCATGCCTGCAAACTATCCCCATGAATATTACGCTGAGGAAGATGTGTGGGATATCCACTGGGTAGTGCCGTCGGGCTATGGCATTGACGATATGCTCAGGCAGTTCGGACTTGCCGAGCCGAGAGTGTGCAGTCTTGGAAATGTTAAAATGCTGGAGCATATTTTCAGGAAAATGCACGATGCCATAAGAGCGGACAGCCTTTTCGGCAATTACAGGGCATCGGGCTATTTGTACGATTTTCTTATTGAGTTTTACCGCCTTATCTCCGCAGAGGATACCTCTCTTTCCGTGTCTCCTGCGCTGATGAAAGCGGTGGATCACATCAATTACAATTATGCGTCACCCATAACCATGGACGACCTTTGCGGCGCAGCGGGAGTATCAAAGCAGCATTTGTGCCTGCTTTTCAGGAACACGCTGAATATGCGCCCCATGGAATATGCGGCAAAGCGGCGTATCCAGGAGGCCAAGGCGCTGCTTATGGGCACGGACAAAAGCATTGAAGAGATATCTGAGGAAGTGGGCTTTGGGTCGGAAAGTTATTTCTGCAAGCTTTTCAAACGCTACGAGGGAATGACGCCCACGGATTTCAGAAACGCATAAAATATAACTATACCCTTGATTTTTGCCTGTACTGTGTGGTAAAATAATTACGGTGATAAACTTTGATAATACGAAACGATATGGAACTGGCGGCGGCAAAACAGCTGAGCCTTGATTTCAGCTGCACCCCACAGGAATTTTTTAAAAATGAAAACACTGTCACTGTGCCTGCGATTCGCAGGGGCAGGCGTGTATTTTCCGATGAGCCGCCTTTTTTTCGTGCGGCTACCATGGGCATGGGCGCTGTTATATGCGCAAGCGCCGATATTGCCGAATACACAAGGGTGCTGGCTAAAAACACAGCGGGAACGGAGATATTCACCGCTTCCGTAATGTCGGCGCTGAACCGTGAGCTTTTCAGTCACGGCTGCTGCATCGGGCTGCTCAATCAGTATTATGTCCCTGCTGTGCCATACCGCCCTGCGGTAAGGAGTGAGGGCTTTACTCTGAGGGTGTTCGATGAAAATAACATTGCCGAGCTTTTTGAATACAAGGGCTTTGACAATGCCCTGCTGTACCGCACCGAGGGGGAGCGGCGTGATATCATTGCCGTCTGCGCCTTTAACGGCAGGAGCATCATGGGCATGGCGGGGGCATCATCGGACAGCCCCACCATGGCGCAGATAGGCATTGACGTTCTGCCCGAGTTCCGTGGAATGGGCGTGGGAGCGGCTCTTGTTGCTTCCTGCACCGCCGAGGTGCTGAGGAGCGGATATGTGCCATACTACGGCACATGGAGCGGAAATATCATTTCCCAGCGCATTGCCGCAAAGTGCGGATATCGCCCCGCATGGTGCGAGATGACTTCTACTGAATTATAAGATTGGCATAATTTCTCCGCAGGCTATTTTCTCCCCCGAATTGCCCGAGGGCTGGGTGTGCAGGTCGTCAAAATTCCTGTGAATGATTATTGTGTGCCCGATAACGTCCTCCGAGGTAAAGCGTGTGGTGATGAAAGCAAAATATGCCGTGCCGTTATCGGCAAAAAGCGGCGGCATATCGCCCTTGTGGCAGGGGTGAAGACAGCCGTTGGGGTTGTAATGCCCCTTGACATCTGCAAAGGGGTCTTCCGCATTGCCTATGCAGGTCATGCCCTCGTGAATGTGCATTGCGAAAACGCCGCATTGGCACTCGCCCTCCGACTTGGGCAGCCCGTAAACCGAGACAGATACCATTGTCCCAAGCTCCGTGGGAACGAACACCGCAAGCCCTCTGATATCTGGATATTTCTCCGAGCCTGTTATCACTGCGCTTGCTGCCTGATAAGAAGTGTTATACATAAAAAATCGCCTCCTGTTGCCATAAATATGCAGCAGGGGGCGATTTTATTATTACATTGAAATTTACTGATTAAGTCTGAAATGAACAGGTATGCCGTTTCTGTACTCGGTCTGTACCTCGCCCTGGATAAGGGGCAGGAAGTAGTTGAGAGCGTCGGTGGTAACATCGCTCTTGTCGGCGGATATCCAGTTTGCGGGGAAATATTTTTCCTTGTTTGCGGTTTCGCTTACGTCAAAGGAAACTATCTCGATGCGGTAAGGCTCGCTGCTTATCCTGCGGAATCCCATCATTCTGCCGCTGTTGCCGTTAAGGGCACATTCCACAGCGGCTGCACCTATCTGCTCGGCTTCGTTCAGGTCGGTAAGGGAGGCAATCTGTGCGCTGCATCTCTGCATAACGTTCAGCTCAATGGAACGTACCTTGCAGCCGAAACGCTCTGCGCAGCGGTGCTCAAGATACTTGGCAACGCCCGAATTGTCCGTATGACCGAATGCGTCCGCACCTGTTTTCACATACTGTCTTTCATTGGGCACGATGCCCTCGGAAACGGCGATGATAACAGCCCTGTAGCGCTTCATCATTCTGCCCACATCAGCGAGAAATTCTTCCATATCAAAGCCGTTGGGGAAGGCTTCGGGAACATAGATAAGGTGGGGAGCAGGCTCTCCGTTGGCTCTGAGTACGCAGGAGGAAGCGGTGAGCCAGCCTGCGTTTCTGCCCATTATCTCAACGATGGTGATGGACTGGATACTGTAAACACGGCTGTCACGGATTATCTCCTGGAGAGTGGTGGCAACGTACTTTGCGGCGGAGCCGAAGCCGGGGGTATGGTCTGTTCCGGGCAGGTCATTGTCGATGGTCTTGGGCACGCCGATTATCTTTACGTCGCAGCCCACTGCCTTGCAGTAGCGGTCAAGCTTTAAAACGGTGTCCATGGAGTCATTGCCGCCGATATAGAAAAATGCCTTTATGTCATATTCCTTGAAGGTCTCGATGATCTTCATATATTCGGCTTCGGTCTTGCTGTCCTTGGGGTCATATTCAGCCAGCTTATAGCGGCATGAGCCGAGGACTGTGGAGGGGGTCTTTTTCATAAGCTCCACATCATAATCAGATGTAAGTATGCTGTCGAGAGGGACAAGGTCGCCGTTTATCATTCCCTCGATACCGTTGATGGAGCCGTATATCCTGCCTATTTCGGGACATTGTGCCGCTCTTCTGAAAACGCCTGCCAATGAAGCGTTGATAGCAGCTGTGGGACCGCCTGACTGTGCTGCTGCTATATTGAATTTACCGCTGTCCGATAACATAAAAAACCATCCTTTTCAAATTTATCCGACGTTGTCGCAATATTTTCTATAATTATTTTATCACATACCCGTCTTATAATGCTATATGCAGACTAAACGATATTTTTTGTTGATATTGCCGAAAAGTAGTTGTTTTTCACAGAAAAATTAGTGAAAACCATTTCATTTTTCTGCGCTGCTTTAATACTAATCTTTAATCGTTCTATAGGTTGATTGAGGATTAGTATAAATCAATTTGTGCTCTGTGACATAAAAAAGGCTGCCGAAATTGCTTCGGCAGCCGTGATCTGTAATATCAATAATATTTGCCCTTGTTCTTCTTTATCATCATGATAATGATAACTATAGCCGCAACTGCAACTACAACAACTACCACGATTATGATAATGATGGGAGCTATGCTGTCGCCATTGGGTGCGTTTGCTGCGATCTCTGCCGCATTGGGTCGGGTAAGCTCGGTAGCGGAGGTCTCCTCTGCTGTGGTCTCCTTGACAGTGGTTTCGGCAGCTGTGGTTGCCTCTGTCTCGGTAGTTTCCTCAGTTTCGGCCTCGTCCTCTTCCTCAGTTTCGGCCTCGTCCTCTTCCTGAGTTTCGGCTTCGGTCTCAGCTTCGGTTGCTTCCTCAGTCTCAGCCTCGGTTTCTTCCTCGGCCTGAGCTTCTGTTTCAGCCTCGGCAGCAGTCTCCTCAGTCTGAACGGGAGCGGTGATATTGCAGTTTGTTACCTTCATGCCTGTAACGGTAAGGTTTACGCCTGTATCGCCCACGCAAATGGCATAAACGGTGTCGAAATTATCCGAGCCGTATGATGCTGCGATATCACTGAATGAGAACTTTGCCTCAGTGTCGGTGTACTCATATGGAGCTATCTTGTTCCAGTCCTTGGTAACATCGGGGTTAGGCTTTACTGGACCGTCGCCCCATGTCTGCCAGATAAGCTCAACGGGAGATCCGTTTGCTTCGCCCGTGTATGTATAATCAACGATGACTTCAGAATCGGAGGTCATCCACATGGGGTTGAAGTTCTCGCTGTACTCCTCGTTTCCCAAAGCGGTGTAGCAGATAAAGGACTGACCCCATTTTCCGCCTGATTCGGAAGCGCCCGAAACATCAAACGTATAATCTTCCGCATAAGCGGTGGCAGCCAGTATTGCGCAGGAGAGGATACCCACTGCGGCAGCGGACATTGTCTTGAAAAGTTTCTTCATTTTTAAATATTCCTTTCCTAAAATATATACATACATATTTTAGTACATTTGTGAGAAAAAGTCAACAGCTTTTTATGCGATTTGAAAAATGACATTGTAAAGTGCTGGATTTTATCCGCAGATAAATTCGTTGAGACCCGTAAAAAGGGTATATGCCACTTGCCGCTGATAGTCACGGTCGGTGAGCTTTGCGGCTTCGTCGGGATTGGAAAGAAAGCCGCATTCAGCCATTACGGCGGGATTATTGCAGTAATAGCACAGGTAAAGCTCCTTGCCGCACAGCTTTGTTTCTCGCATATTGTCGGGCTGGAGATTTTTCACGAACAGATTTTGCAGTATTGAAGCAAACCTCTCGCTGTCGGCATTGGCAGGGGAGTAGAACATCTGTGCGCCGCTGTATTTTGGGTCGGTGTAGGTGTTCTGGTGGACGGAAAGGCAGACTGCGTTGGGAAATTTGTTGAAAAGCTCCAGCCTGTTTTCCATGTCCGAGACCTTCTGGTTGCGTATGCCCGTGGTGCCGCTGTCGTGAATGGAAATGTCCCTGTCACGGGTGACGGCGGTGTCAAAGCCGTAAAGGCGGCACATATCACGCACCGACAGCATTATGCTCAGGTTGATGCCCTTTTCGGTCACGCCGTCGGCAGTGGAGCAGCCTCCGTCCATGCCGCCGTGGCCGCTGTCAAGGACGATGACCCTGGCGTTGGGGTCGCTTTCGGCGGTGTTGGTGTAAACGGCGCTGTCTATCTGCCCCATAGCGTAGTGTATCATCGCCGCAGACGCCATTACCGCAAGGGCGGAGAATATTGCTGTTCTGTACTTTCTAAGTTTTATCTTCATAAAAAAGCCCTGTCCTTTCATTTTGGATTGCTCTGATTCAATTCATATGAAAGAACAGGGTGGATTATGTTATTGATAGGGATTTTTGCATCTATCTTTCGGCAAGGGCGCTGACAGCCCTTTTAAAGCCTATCTGTCATTTGTTTTTCTTGCCGTAAAGCAGCAGTGACTTTACATCAATATCACGGATAGTACATTCATAGGTGACGATTATAACTGCGGGAGCGATGAGAACCAGCACAAGGAGACCGAAAAGTCCGCCCCAGCTGAGAGCGTCAATAGTCCTGCCCGAGGTGAACAGGTCTATCCATGCAAGGCTCTGCATATTTGCCCAGATATAGTAGTTGAACACGTCTCCGATAACGCCCAGCTTTGACAGCAGCAGGACTATCCACATCACATACTGGGGCAGGGGAGCGGTGAGAGCCATTTTCAGGCTCATTTTCTTATCCTGCTGCCAGCCGTGATATTTTACCAGATTTCTGTCACGGACAGCGGTGTTGTAGGTGAAGTTGAAATAAAGTCCGTTTGCGATAAGCACCGAGGCAATGGCGGTGAACAGCTTCATCACCATGAATTTTGTCATAAAGATTATCATGCACAGATTGAATATCGCACAAATGAACTCGCCTGCCAGCCACCAGAGCATTCCCTTTGCGGCTCTTTTTGCGAATTTTTCCTGAGTATCAGCAACCATGTTCGGGTAATTCCTTTCGATCAGCGTGTATCATACAATATTAGTATTATACATCACACAGCCCATGATTTCAAGACCTTTTATGTGATGATACGGGAAAATTTTCATTTGTGACCCTAAATGTCGAAATGTTTTTATTGACAAATTCAGCTGCCCTGTGATATGATTTGATTGTCTCACAGTGAGACGCAAAACGCCTGCCGCCACAGCTTTTGGACCTGTTTCATCAGCCGGGGCGGCTTGATTTTTATGTCTTGACATTTGTTAAGGAAATGTTATATAATATATCCGAGGTGTGATTTTGTGCTTGGATTTTATCTTGCTCTTCTGGACACTGCGGAGGACAAAAGCAGATTTGAAGAGCTTTATCTCACATACCGTCAGGATATGTACAAGACAGCGTTTGCTATCCTGCGAAGTCCTCAGTCAGCGGAGGACGCTGTACACGAAGCATTTATGATCGTTATCGGAAAATTAAATAAAATTTCAGAAATAAACTGTCCCCGAACCCGTGCTTATCTGATTATTATAGTAAAGAACCTTGCACTTAAAATGTACAATGAAAGCAAAAAAGTCATCATCGAAAATATTGATGAGACTGAGATATCTGACGGCACCGATCTTGAAGCCGATATTGTTTCAAAGCTCAGTGCGGAAGAGCTTAAAGAGCTGCTTTTAAAGCTGCCCGAGCAGTATTATCAGGTGCTTTTTCTGGAAATGTACATGGAGCTGAGCATATCCGAGACTGCGGAAAGTCTTGGAATAAGCTATGATAATGCCAAAAAGCGTTCTCAGCGTGCAAAAAGGTGCTTTTCAAAAATGATAAAGGAGCATTACGGCAGTGAATACACAACTTAAAAAAGCCTTTGAGGAAACGCTGGAAGCCCGCATAATCAGCGCTGTTCCGGATATGCCCGATCATCGGTTCTCACCGCAGTTTGAGCGGAAGATGAAACGGCTTGCGAGCGGAGGTGCGCCAAAAAAGCTTACGGTAAGGCGGCTTTTTATATGCGTGACGGCGGCAATTATCGCAGCGGCGCTGGCGGCATCGTCCGTAAGTGCTGTGCGTGACTTTTTCAAAAGATTTTTCACTGAGACTTTCAGCACCCACACTGCCGTTCAGTCAGCCGATACCGCAGAGGCTCCCGAGACTATTGAGGCGATTTATACTATTGATGTGCCTGAGGGGTTTGAGACAACATTTGATGAACAGGTGTATGAATACACACAGTTCATAACATATGAATATGAAAAGGACGATAAGTATATCATTTTCTCACAGTATTCAAAAAAATCATTCAATGTTATGGTCGATACCGAAAATCAGGTTATGGAGTATATTACGGTAAATGGCAAGGAGGGGTATATTATTCGGCTTGATGATGATTCGTACTATATTTCATGGGATAACGGTGACTATATATTCGATATCGAGGGTAATATTGGTAAAAATCAACTAATTGAAATTGCTGAAACTGTGAAAAAAGCAGAATAAAAAATATTTTGTCGATTTTGTGTCCCCAAGCTTCCCGGTAAAAGATTAAATTAACAGATGGATATAATTCATCTTAATATATTATGAGAGGAGGGGCACACATGAAAAGACGTATATCGGCATTTATGCTTATCATCGCTATATTGTCAACACTTTGCGGAGTGACGGTTTGTGCGGTTGAACCAAGGTATTCCTATACAACCACTGCAACAAGTACACTATATATTTCATCAAATACAGCGTACTGCAAGAGCAAGGCGAGAGGAAAAACCACTGCAACCAAAATAGAAGCTGTTCAGTATCTGGAAAAGAAAAGCGGCAGTAAATGGTATGTAGTGACTGACGGCACATGGACTGATTCGGTGAATGATAGCCTGCTGATTGTCAGCAACAACAAAAGCGGACTTACCAGCGGTACATACCGTGTGAGAACTGTGTTTACAGTTTACAGCGGCAGCAATAGCGAAGAAGTTACTGCGATCAGTACAGAGGTAACGATTTGACGCAAATTTTTTTCCAAGGCAGACCGAGACAGATGCGCTGTGTGTCTGTTTCGGGTTTGTCACATTAAGTATGAAAGGAAGAAATATATGAAAAAATTAACTGATTTATTATTTTCAACAGTCATTGCGGTTGCAATGGTAAGCAGTGCAGCTTCAGCATACAGTGCTGAAAACTTTGAATATGATTCTGTTACTCTTGGTGAATCATATTCAGTGCAAAATGATGATGTAGCTGTGTATTCGATGTTGCCTGTCGGAGCATATTATTGTCAGTCAAGCAGATTTGCATATATTCAGATAAATTCAACTACATCAGCTACAACTACGTGCACGGTATATAATATTTATTGCCCTGAACTTGGAAAATATATATGTGGTACAGGTGGCTATGTGTATAATTTAAATCACGATTTCTATTTTTCGATAAGTTCGTGGTATGAGTATGGAACTCATAATGTTTCCAAAGATGAGCTGTACATAAGTGCTGAATATTCGGGAGGCAATATAATTCTTGGTAATGAGACATATGCAATGGACTAAACACAAGAGCATTACAGCTGTTTTTGCAATATCGGCTGCTGCCGCTGCGGCGTGGTTTGCGTTTGTATCTTTTGACAGGGGGGGGGCTTTCGATGAAAAGCCCGAAAGCGGCTGGATACATGAGGAGTGCGATTATACCGATTATTACTTTAATCAGCACCTGAATGACGGCGGCGTATGCACACATGACCTGAGCTATACGGAGCCTGCCATACCTGTGGGCAGCTATTATCCCGACGGTGATGCTTCGGCGGATCATTATATGGAGGTCTCGTTCGAGGACGGAAAGTATTACATGACATACAAAAGTCCCGACGGCAGCCTTTACGGTGATGAAGCATCGGAATATTACGGAAAAAAGCAGTTTATCGTTCATACCATTCATTCAAACGACAGTGTGGTCATATGCACTCAGTGGCATGACAGGACATCAGCTGATGATGGATTTTCTGAGGGACTGTGGCCGGGCGAAAAGATCATTGTGGACGGCACTCTCAAAGGCGTTGTTTTTAACGATGACGGCTCAGTCGATATCCAGCCCTATGACTGTCTCTTATACACATCTCCGAGCCCACGAGACGGAGCTACATCT
>ENA-UAPO01000467-UAPO01000467.1-human-gut-metagenome-genome-assembly--contig:-NODE-467-length-19565-cov-5.610764_pt1 | contig 19565 bp, 19 predicted proteins | sample MGYA00243481_ERZ654579 | MGnify/ENA primary metagenome ERZ654579 (study PRJEB26926, sample SAMN06164546) | human gut metagenome | biome: ENVO:00009003; feature: ENVO:2100002; material: ENVO:00002003... | reverse complement strand
TCGAAGCGTCTCTACTGCGTGCGGCAGGCCCGCCGCAAATTCTACGGCGACACCCCCGCGGGCATCGAGCTGGGCGGCTACCCCGGCGAGCTCGTCAATGTGACGCCGCAGAGCCTCAAGGCCGAGTATGACCGCATCCTCTCCACCGCGTACATCGACGTGATGGTGCAGGGCGTCGATGAGGCCCGCGTGGCCGATATGCTGCTGAAAAAGCTCGACGGCATCCGCCGTGACCCGCGCCCGTTTGCCGCGCCCATCGCCATGCCCGCCACGCCGCTGCGCCATTTTAAAGAGGAGATCCCCGGCCTGACCCAGGCCAAGCTCTGTATGCTGTTCACCACGGGCGAAGCCAACCCAAACCCGCCCAGTGTCAGCATCCTGCGCGTCGCCATGAGCGTGCTGGGCGGCTCTGCCACCAGCCGTTTGTTCCGCAACGTGCGTGAGAAACAGTCCCTTTGCTACTACTGCGGTTCTGCCGCCCAGCGCGCCACCGGCGTCATGATGATCGACTCCGGCGTCGAGCCGGGCAAGGAGCAGCAGGCCGAGGCCGCCATCATTGCCGAGCTGGAGGGCCTGAAAAACGGCCCCATCACCCAGGAAGAAGTTGACGACTGCCGCCGCGGTCTTTTGTCCAGCATGGACGCCCTCGGCGACAGCCTGGCCGCGTTGGAAAACTGGTACTACGGCCAGATCACACGCGGCGAGCCGCTCTACCCGCCGGAGTACGGCAAGGTGCTGACCAGCGCTGTCAGCTTGGACGAGGTGCGCCAGACGCTGCAGAGCTACAGCTATTCGGTCTGCTACGCCGTGACCGCCGAGCCGGGCACGCAGGGGAAAGGAGGCAGCGAGGATGTTGAATAACGATCACGAGAGCTTCGCCGCTGCCCAGGCGCGCGCCGCTGCCGCCGTCAGCTGTGAAAGCGTCGTACTGCCCAGCGGCCTGACCGTGCTCTGCCGCACGATGCCGGGCTACAGCAGCGTCCACGCGATTTACGCCACGGGCTTTGGCTCCGTCCACCGCGCGTTCAGGCTGGACGGCAAACAGATCACACTGCCCGCCGGTACGGCGCATTTCCTGGAGCACAAAATGTGCGAGACGCCAAAGGGCGACTCCTTCACCTTCTACGCCAAGACCGGCGCGTCGGCCAACGCCTTTACCAGCTATGACCGCACCTGCTACCTGTTCTCGGCGACCCAGAAAATTGACGAGAACCTTGACATTCTGCTGGGCATGGTCGGCAAGCCGTGGTTCACCAAGGCCACGATTGCCAAGGAGCAGGGCATCATCGGGCAGGAGATCAAAATGTACGACGACAGCCCCGACTGGCGGCTGCTGAACGCGCTGTTCCGCTGCCTCTACGCCGACCACCCGCTGCGCGACGACATTGCGGGCACGGTGGAGAGCATTGCCGAGCTGACGCCCCAGATGCTCTACAGCTGCACCAGGGGGTTCTACGCGCCGTCCAATATGGTGCTGAGCGTCGCGGGCAAGATCACGCTGGCGCAGGCTGTGGACGCCTGCAAGCGCAACGGCCTGTACCGCGCCCGCGCCCCGCATGAGGTCGAGTGGGACATCCCGGCGCAGACCGGCCCGCTGCCCCACAAGGAAGCGTTCTTCACGATGCCTGTCACGAAGCCCTGCTTCGGCGTGGCCTACCGCGAGGAGCCGCTGGCCGAGGGTGACCTGAAGCGCGAGCTGCTGCTGGACATGCTGGGTGATCTGGTCGTCGGTGGCCTGACGAAGCTCTACCGCCGTCTGTACGATGAAGCGCTGGTCAACCCCGAGTTCTCCGGTGACTTTATCGCCGTGCGCGGCGCCTGCACCGTGGCCTTTACCGGCGAGAGCGACACCCCGCGCCAGGTCGTGGACCTTTTACAGGAGGAGATCGAGCGGATGCGCCGCGAGGGCGTTGACCCCGAGGTCTTTATGCTTGTGAAAAACCAGATGTACGGCGAGCTGCTGGGCGACGTGGAGGCCGTGGACGATGCCGCCGAGGAGGCCGCCGCGGCCTGCCTGAAGGGCCGCACGCTGGCGGACGAGATCGCCGCGCTGGCTGCGCTGACCGTGGAGGACGCCAACGCCCTGCTGCAGACGGCCCTGCGGGAGGAAAACCGCGCCTACGTGCAGATCGACCCGGCAGAAAAATAACGAGGTTAAGTTGAAAATGGTCTATCATGTGCAATTTCCCGGGTTGGGCCTGGATCTGACGGTCAACCGCGTGGCGCTGGCCATCGGCGGGTTCAACATTTACTGGTACGGCGTCATCATCGCGGCGGGCATGCTGCTGGCGATGCTCTACGCCTTCCGCAATGCCGTGGACTACGGCATCGACTCGGACCGTCTGGTGGACGTTGTGGCCATCGGCACGGTCATGGCCATCGTCTGTGCCCGTATTTATTACGTAGCTATGGCACCCTTTGCGTATCAAAGCCTCTGGGAGATGATCGACATCCGCAAGGGCGGCATCGCCATCTATGGCGCGGTCATCGGCGCGTTTGTGTTCGGCGCTCTGGCCGCCAAATGGCGCAAGGTGCCGCTGCTGCCGCTGTTTGACCTCGTTTCGCTGGGCTTTTTGATCGGGCAGGGCATTGGCCGCTGGGGCAACTTCGTCAATCAGGAGGCCTTCGGTACAAACACGACGCTGCCCTGGGGCATGTACAGCGAGGGCACGGAGGCGTATCTCAAATCCGTGCAGGTCACGCTGCCCGCAGGCGTGACCGTAGACCCCGCCGCGCCGGTGCACCCGACGTTTTTGTATGAGAGCATCTGGTGTCTGGTTGGCTTCGCCGTGCTGGCTTCGCTTTACAAAAAACGGCGGTTCAACGGACAAATCTTCCTGGGCTATATCATCTGGTACGGCCTGGGCCGCGCCTGGATCGAGGGGCTGCGCACCGACTCACTGCTGATCGGCAATACCGGTCTGCGCGCCAGCCAGCTGGTGGCGATTGGGTCGGTCATTGTGGCCGCCGCGCTTATGGTCATCGGTCTGCGCAATGCCAAGGGCAAGCCGCTCATGGTGCCGCTGGCTGTGAAGGACCTGAAAAAGCAGGCCGAGGCAGGGGACCGCTTCACGCCGGACACCCTGCCCGCCGGCGCACCCCACGCCGAGTTTGTCAAGGCCACCGATGCCATGAATGCGCGTTTGGATGCGCTGGATTTGAGCGAGGTCGAGATCGAGGAGATTGAGGACCCGAAGGAGTAAACAAACGCTTTGCAGCGCGGCGATAGGCGCTGTTGGTGTAAGACCCGACACCGTTTTGCCCGCCCCGGCGGACAAAAAATACATTTGAAAGAGGGAACTATCATGGGAGCAACTGTCATTGACGGCAAGGCATTGGCCGCCGCCACGAAGGCCGAGGCCGCAGAAAAGGTCAGGGAGCTGAAAAGCAGGGGCATCAACCCCTGCCTGGCGGTCATTCTGGTGGGCGAGAACCCCGCCAGCCAGGTCTACGTCCGCGGCAAGATCAACGACTGTGCGCAGTGCGGCATCGAGAGCCGCAGCATCAACCTGCCCGCCGACACCACGCAGGACGCCCTGCTGGCCGAGGTGAAGAAGCTGGCGGATGACTCCGCTGTGCACGGCATTCTGGTGCAGCTGCCGCTGCCCGCCCAGATCGACGAGAAGGCTGTCATCGACGCCATCCCGCCCGAGAAGGACGTGGACGGCTTCTCGCCCGTCAACGTGGGCCGTATGCAGATCGGCGAGCCGTGCTACCTGCCCTGCACCCCGGCGGGCTGCATCCGCATGATCGAGTCCACGGGCACCGACATTGCGGGCAAAAACGCCGTCGTCATTGGCCGCTCGAACATCGTGGGCAAGCCCGCGGCGCTGCTGCTGCTGGCGAAGAATGCCACGGTCACGATCTGCCATTCCAGGACGAAGAACCTGAAAGAAGTCTGCGCCGCCGCGGATATTCTCGTGGCCGCCGTGGGCCGCGAGGGCTTTGTGACCGGCGACATGGTCAAGCCCGGTGCCGTCGTCATTGATGTGGGCATCAACCGCGGTGCGGACGGCAAGCTGCACGGTGACGTGAACTTTGCCGAGGCCGCCGAAAAGGCCGCCTACATCACCCCCGTCCCCGGCGGCGTCGGCCCCATGACCCGCGCCATGCTCATGCTGAACACGGTGGAGGCGGCAGAGCGGCAGGGCCGCTAATAAAGGCTTTCCCCTTGGGGAAAGCTGTCCGCGAAGCGGACTGATGAGGGGCAACCTTGCCATTGCAGCCCACTGATGGGATACAACCGCAGACTTGCCCCTCATCCGGCCCTGCGGGGCCACCTTCAGTCTACGCGCTAAGAGCCGCCTACGGCGGTTGCGCTCCGACACGCGCCAGCGGGCGCAGCCCCCAGGGGGGAAGGCAAAAGAAATTCTAAAATTTTAACCTTCCCACGCCCGAAAACCCCTTGACAAGCCCTGCTCCTATATGGTATGATACTAGAGCCGCATGGTATGGGCTCTATAAGTGTGTGCTTTTATCGGTGCAACGCCCTACAGACCAGCGAGACTTATTGAAAGAGGTTATCCACTATGTACGCAGTTATCAAAACCGGTGGCAAGCAGTACAGCGTTAAGGTCGGCGACGTCGTCTACGTCGAGAAGCTGAACGCTGAGGACAACAGCGAAGTCACCTTCGATCAGGTTCTCGCCGTTGGCGAGGAGGGCTCTGTCAAGGTCGGCGCTCCCGTTGTTGAGGGCGCTTCCGTTGTTGCCAAGGTCGTCAAGACCGGCAAGGGCAAGAAGCTCAACATCCTGACCTATCGTCCCAAGAAGGGCAGCATGGTCCGCAAGGGTCATCGTCAGCCTTACACCAAGGTGGAAATCACCGCGATCAACGGCTAAGGAGGTAAATCACAATGGCACATAAAAAAGGCGTAGGTTCTACCAAGAACGGTCGTGATTCCGAGTCCAAGCGCCTCGGCGTCAAGCGCGGCGACGGTCAGTTTGTTCTGGCCGGCAACATCCTGGTCCGTCAGCGCGGCACCCACATCCATGCGGGTGAGGGCGTCGGCATCGGCAGCGATGACACCCTGTTCGCTCTGGTCGATGGCCGCGTTCACTTCGAGCGCATGGGCCGTGACCGCAAGCGCTGCACGGTCAAGCAGTAAAAAAACCGGTACGGGCGGGCCTTTGCGGCTCGCTCGTTTTTTGTGATTTTTTGTAAATGAGGTACCACATGGCAACCAGTAATTTTATTGATACCGCCACGATCTGGCTGCACGCCGGCAAGGGCGGCGACGGTGCGGTGACGTTCCACCGCGAAAAATTCGTGGCGGCGGGCGGCCCCGACGGCGGTGACGGCGGGCGCGGCGGCGACATCATCTTTGTGGCCGACGACAACCTGTCCACCCTGATGGACTTCCGCTACAAGCGCAAGTACACCGCGCCCGACGGCGAGAATGGCCGCGCCAAGCGGATGAGCGGCGCAGACGGTGACGACCTGGTCATCCGCGTGCCCCGCGGCACCGTGCTGAAGGAGGCCGAGACCGACCTCGTCGTGGCCGATCTGACGGGCAGTGAGCCTGTTGTCGTGGCCAGGGGCGGACGCGGCGGCTGGGGCAACAGCCATTTTGCGACCCCGACCCGCCAGATCCCCAAGTTTGCCAAGCCCGGGCTGCCCGGCGAGGATATGCACCTCAAGCTCGAGCTGAAGGTCATTGCGGACGTGGGCCTGATCGGCTTCCCGAACGTCGGCAAATCGACGCTCATCAGCATTATTTCTGCCGCGCGTCCCAAGATCGCCAACTACCACTTCACGACGCTGACCCCCGTGCTGGGCGTCGTCCGCGTCGGCCCGGAGCAGAGCTTTGTCTGCGCCGACATCCCCGGTCTGATCGAGGGTGCTGCGGAGGGTGTCGGCCTCGGCCACGACTTCCTGCGCCATGTGGAGCGCTGCCGCCTGCTGCTGCACGTCGTTGACGTCTCCGGCTGTGAGGGCCGCGACCCCAAGGCGGACTTTGAGCAGATCAACCACGAGCTGGCCGGGTTCAGTGCCGAGCTGGCGGACCGTCCGCAGATCGTGCTGGGCAACAAGTGCGACATTGCAAGCCCCGAGCAGGTCGAGGAGTTCAAGCAGTACGTCGAGGCCAAGGGTCTGACCTTCCTGCCCATCTCCGCGGCGACCCGTCAGGGTGTGGACAAGCTGCCCGCGCTGGTCTACAACCGCCTGAAGGATCTGCCCCCGGTCAAGGTCTATGAGGCTGAGTACAAGCGCCCCGACAAGAACGCCCAGCCGACCCGCCCGTTCACGGTGGAGCGCACCGGCGACCACGAGTTCACCGTCGATGCCCCGTGGCTGGAGCGCATCCTCGCCGGTACGAACGTCGAGGACTACGAGAGCCTGCAGTATTTCCAGACGCAGCTGGGTGATTCCGGCATTCTGGACGAGCTGGTCGCCCAGGGCGTTGAGGAAGAGGACACGATCAAGATCGGCGAGTATGAATTCGATTATCTGTACTAAGTAGTAGAAAATATGCTGTTTACACAAAAATCCGAAGTCGACATTCACGAAATGTCGCCGCTGGCGCTGGCCTTTGTGGGCGACGCCGTGCTGGAGCTGCTCGTCCGCGCCCGCCTGGTGGGCACGACGCGCTTGCAGCCCAATCGTCTGCATACCGTGGCGACGCATTACGTCAGCGCCCACGCACAGAATCTGGAGCTGGACATCATCGGGCCGATGCTGACCGACGCCGAGGCCGCCGTGCTGCGCCGCGGCAAAAACGCCAGCAAGGCCACTGTCGCCAAGCACGCCACCGTGCAGGAGTACCGCGCCTCCACCGGCTTTGAGTGCCTGCTGGGCTGGCTGTACCTGCAAGGCAGGAACGACCGCATTGAGGAATTGTTCAACGCGATGTGGGACGGGTACAAGCCGGAGTAATAAGTAAAAAGCCTTCCCCCGAGGGGGAAGGTGGCCGAGGCCCCGCCCGAGGGCGGATGAGGGAAAAGCCTCCGCAATTTGCCCGGTAACGGGTTGTAGTGGCAAGGCCGCCCCTCATCAGCCGCCTGCGGGCGGCAGCTTCCCCCCAAGGGGGGAAGCCTTAGGAAACCCGCCTCACTTGTAGTTCTTGCTGTCGGTGGTGTTGGTGGTGCGGTTGGTGGTTTTCTGCTGGGTACGGTTCGTGGTTTTCTGGGTCGTGTCCGTCGTGCGATTGGTCGTGCGGTTCGTCGAATTGTTAGTCTGATTCTTAGCCATAGGTGGTAAGCTCCTTTCGCAAGTAAAAACGATCTACAGTCGTTTTCGGACTGCAAAGGTAGTTTGCCCGCCCATGGCTTTTTTATGCAGAGGGGGCTGCTATGGAATTTCCACAGGATTTTACCGCGCGGGAGCGGGCACTGCTGGGGGCGCGCTTTGACGAGCTGTACGCCTACGCCACGCCGCAGCCTGCCCGCGGCGTAACGGTCAACGCGCTGCGCTGCACGCCGGAATGGTTCGCGCAGCATGCGGACTTTGACGCGCAGCCGTCCAAATTTTGCCCGACGGCCTTTACGACGGCGGCGGACTTCCGCCCGGGGCGGCACGCCTGGCACCACGCGGGCGTGCTCTATGCACAGGAGCCGAGTGCCTCAGCCCCCGCTGCGCTGCTGGACGTGCAGCCCGGTATGCGGGTGGCCGACCTCTGCGCCGCGCCGGGAGGCAAGACCAGCCAGCTGGCGGCGGCTCTGCAGGGGCAGGGCCTGTTGCTGGCCAATGAATTCGTCGCCGCCCGCGCTGAAATTCTGCGCCAGAATCTCGAGCGAATGGGCGTGACGAACGCCGTCATCACGAACGAGGACACCGCCCGCCTGGCCGCGGCGATGCCCGGGCAGTTTGACCGGGTGCTCGTCGACGCGCCCTGCTCGGGCGAGGGTATGTTCCGCAAGGAGGCCGTCGCCGCCGCCCAGCACAATAACGCCTTAGTGGCGCACTGTGCGGAGCTGGGGACCGAAATTCTCGAAAACGCGGCGGCGCTGCTGGCTCCGGGCGGCGTGCTCGTCTACTCGACCTGCACATTTGCCCCGGCGGAGGACGAGGGACAGATCGCGGCCTTCCTCGCAAAGCACCCCGCGTTCACGCTCTGCGACCTGTCCGGCTGCGGCTTTGGCCGCCCGGGAGAGGCCAACCGCGCCCCTGACTACCCGGATTTCCGCGCCGGATACACCCGCCGCATCTGGCCCGCCGACGGCGGCGAGGGCCACTTTATGGCGAAGCTGCAAAAGGCAGCCGACGCCGACGCGCCCACCCCGCCGAAGGGCAAGCCGCCCAAGGCGCTGAAAGCCCCGGCGGAGTGGCTCGATTTTGCCAAAACCTATTTCCCGGCGCTGGCTTCCCGCCCGCTGGCCGGGGCGGGTGAGTGGCTGCTGCTGCCTGCGCCGGGCAGCGAGACGCTGAACACCGCGAAGCTGCGCGTCGTGCGCGGCGGCGTTCTGGCGGGCAGCGTGCTGAAAAAGCGGTTCCAGCCCGCCCATGCGCTTTTCATGGCCTACGGCGCACAGTGCACGAACCGCGAGGAGCTGACGCTGACCGACCCGCGCACCGCCGCCTGGCTGCGGGGCGAGGAGATCGACGCCGCCACCGCGCAAAACGGCTGGTGCGCCGTGCTCGTAGACGGGTTCCCGCTCGGCGGCGGCAAGGTCAGCGGCGGACGCATCAAAAACCATTACCCGAAGGGCCTGCGCAATCTGCAATAAAGCGGGCGGCCCCTCTTGAAAAGAACGATTTGTTGTGCTATAATAATTTACTGGTAATTATCGGCTGCAATGCCGTTGCCTGTGTGAATACAAATTAGGGGGATTTTTCCATGTCCGGACATAGCAAATGGAATAACATCAAGCGTAAAAAGGAAAAGACCGACGGCGCCCGCGCCAAGGTTTTCACTAAGATCGGCCGCGAGATCGCCGTGGCCGTTAAGGAGGGCGGCGGCAACCCCGCTTCCAACTCCAAGCTGGCGGCTCTGATTGCCAAGGCCAAGGCCAACAGCGTGCCCAACGATAACATCCAGCGCATTATCAAGCGCGCCGAGGGCGGCGACAAGACCGAGTATGAGGCAATCACCTATGAGGGTTACGGCCCCGGCGGCATCGCCGTCATGGTCGAGACCCTGACCGACAACCGCAACCGCACCGCGGCCAATATGCGCCATTACTTTGACAAGTTCGGCGGCAATCTGGGCCAGATGGGCTGCGTCGGCTTCATGTTCACCCAGAAGGGCGTCATCGTCGTCGATCTCGAGGACAAGGACCCCGATGAGCTGATGATGGATGCGCTGGACGCCGGTGCCGATGACTTCGATGCAGGCGAGGACGCCGCCGAGGTCACCACCAGCCCCGAGAACTTCACCGCCGTCTGCGAAGCGCTGGAAAAGAAGGGCTACAAGTTCATCTCCGCCGACGTGGCGCAGGTGCCTTCCACCACCACCGTGCTGACCGACCCCGATCAGCTCGTCCAGATGGGCAAGCTGCTGGACGCCCTGGACGACGATGATGATGTCCAGAACGCCTGGCACACCCTCGAGAACGAGGAAGACCTGGATCGCTAAACCACAAGAATGCCAAAAGAGAGTGAAGGGCGACTTTTGCTCTCTTTTTTTGTACGGCAGAACGGTAGGGGCCGGGCATGCCCGGCCCGCAGCGTAGAAATGACCCGAGATTTTTGGGCTGCCGCAAAGTTCAGGGCCGGACATGTCCGGCCCCTACAAGCATGTTTTTAATTGAAAAGGAGCGTTACTATGCCAAAACTCCTTTGCCCGCACTGCCTGCAGCCGCTGGATGGCGGGTACCGCGGCGAGTGCCCCCACTGCGGGCGTTCGCTGGAAAACCGCAACCCCGAGGGCGCGCTGCCTCTGGGCACCCAGCTGGGCGGCAGGTACACGGTGGGCACCTATTTGAGCGCCGACGGTGACGGTCTTGCCTACCGCGGCGTGCTGAACGACGAAAAGAAATTCGTCCTCATCAAGGAATATTTCCCGGTCACACTCTGCAACGGCCGCAGCGCCGACGGTGCGCTGATGCCCAAGGAGGAGAAGGAGGTCCTGTTCAAGACGAGCCGGATGGACTTCAAGGACCTGTACGACGACCTGAAAAACCTGACCCCGGCCACCGGCCTGTCCACGATTCTGGACGTTATGGAGGAAAACAACACGGTCTACGCCGTGGAGGAGAGCGAGAAGGGCATGACCCTGTCGCATTACCTGCACCTGCGCAGCCGCACGCTGACCCCCGCCGAGGCCCGCACGCTGCTGCAGCCCATCATGGAGGGCGTGGCCCTGCTGCACAAGTCGGGGCTGATCCACCGCGGCATCTGCCCGGACAACATCGTGCTGCCCATCGACGGCACGGCCCGCCTGACCGGTTACGGCACGCTGGCGCTGCGCACCGGCGGCAGCGAGCTGAAGAGCCAGCTCTACCCGGGCTACGCCGCGCCGGAGCAGTACTCTGCCGCCGAGTTCAGCGGGCGCTACACCGATGTTTACGCGCTGGCCGCGGTCTGCTACAGGATGGTCACAGGGCAGACGCCCGTCGCCGCGCCCCAGCGCAAGGTGCGGGACAGCATCGAGTCGGCGCACAGCCTCGAGGCGGGTGTGCCTACATGGTTCTCGCAGGTGCTGGCCTGCGCGCTGCGGCTGGACCCCGCCAAGCGGATGCAGACCGTGCCCGAGCTGATGAGTGCCCTGACCGACCCGAATGTCGCAAACGCGATGTTTGAGAAGGGCGACAACCAGATCAGCACCCGCAAGATCATGGCCGTGTCGCTCGTCGTCATCTTTGTGCTGGTCGTGCTGCTGCTCTGGAGCCTGATCGGCGGCAGCAAGGCTGACAGCACCCCTGTCTCAACGCCGCAGCCGACGGCAGCCGGCACGACGGGGGAAACCACCGCCGAGACCGTGCCGAACCTGGTCGGCCTGCGCTATACGACTGACATCAAGGGCAACAGCGCCTACGACGACTACCGCATCGTGATGGTGGAGCAAAGCTCCGACACCGTGGCGCAGGGCGTGGTCATCAGCCAAGACCCGCCTGCAGGCACAGAGAAGCTGATGGACGACCAAATCATCCAGATCACGGTCAGCAGCGGCCCGAGCCTTGTGGAGATGCCGGACATCATCGGCTTTACCCAGGCCAATGCCAGCAAAAAGCTGGACGCGCTGGGCATCCAGTACAAGATGGTCATGGTGGATAACGACGGTACGATGGCCGCGGGCTGTGTGGCGAGCACTGACTACAAGGCCGGAACGAAGATAAACACCGAGAATGTGACTGTCATCGTCAGCATCGCCGGGGAGCGGGATGACACGCTGGTGGCGCAGACGGGGAACGGCAGTGAGGCCGAACCTACGCCGGAAGCAGGACAGTAAGCAATAACGGCAAACGGGCAGAGCCCCTCCGGTCATCGCTTCGCTCGACCACCTCCCCTGAAAGGGGAGGCTTTCTCGCGGGCAGCGCCCGCGCAAAAAGGCGCCCCACAACGTGGGGAGCTGGCCGAGCCTGCGAGGCCTGAGGGGCTTTGCCCGTTTGCACTGCGAGAAGCATAAACAAAAAAGAGCAGTTCACGAAGAACTGCTCTTTTTCAGTGCATTTCAGGCAATGCCGACGCGGCGAGATTAGTCGCTGACGTAGGGCATCAGAGCCATGTAGCGGGCACGCTTGATGGCAACCGTCAGCTCACGCTGATGGAAAGCGCAGGTACCGGTAACACGGCGGGGAATGATCTTGGCGCGCTCGCTCACGTACTTGCGCAGGCGGGGCAGATCCTTGTAATCGATGTGCTCGACGCGGTCAACGCAGAAGGAGCAAACCTTCTTGCGGCCACGATGCATCGGACGAGAAGAACGATCCATAGCCATTGTGGAAACCTCCTTGTTAGAATGATACTTTCGATTTTAGAACGGCAGGTCGCCCTCATCCTCGATCAGTGCAAAGTCGTCATTGCTGCCGGCAGAATAGCTCGGCGCAGGGGCGGCCTGTGCAGCGGGACGGGGAGCGGGGGCTGCCGTGGGTGCGCCGTAACCGGCATCACCCATCGGTGCGGCGTTTGCGGATTTGGGAGCGGCAAAGTTGACGTTGTTGGCCACGATCTCAATCGCGGTGCGGTTGTTGCCGTTCTTGTCCTGATAGCTGCGGCTCTGCAGACGGCCGTCAATGGCGATCAGAGAACCCTTCTGGAAATACTTGCAGACAAACTCTGCCGTGCGGTCCCAGGCGACAACATCCAGCCAGTCAGCCTGACTCTGGCCGTTGGCGTCACGGCGTCCGCGATCACAAGCGATGCGGAACGACGCAACGTTCTTGCCCGTCGTAGTCTGGCGCAGCTGCGGGTCCGCGGCAAGGCGGCCCATGATTGCAACAACATTCAGCATTGGTTTACTCCTTACTCCTCAACAGCAAGAGTCATGCTGCGAAGAACGCCCTCGGTGATCTTGAAAACGCGGTCCAGCTCAGCCGGGAAATCGGGCTCGCTGGTGAAGCTGATCACCGTGTACACACCCTCGGTCTCATCGTTGATGGGGTAAGCAAGACGCTTCTTGCCCCAATCATCAACAGAATCGATCGTACCATTCGCTGCGATCAGGTTCTTGAACTTGTTGATCAGAGCGTTGGAAGCCTCTTCGTCGAGGTTCGCGGTGGTAACCATCATGGTTTCGTACTTAGCCATATTCTGTGCACCTCCTTTTGGACATTAGGCCTTCTCTTTTAACGGAAAAGACAAGGATAACCGTGTGATTTCACACAGCATCTAATTATAACAAGTAAATTCGCGTTTGTCAACGCAAAATTTGCCCTGCACAGCACAAAATTGCGGATTTTTTAAAAAAACCTGGACGTTCCGTAAAAGTGTCCTATTGCTTTTTCTGCCCGCTTTGCTATAATGGGCTTAATAATATACAAGTCTTGCTTGCATAGCCGGACGCGGCGCTAGTAGGGGCGAGCATTGCTCGCCCGCTGCCCGCTTGCCATGCAGGAAACGATGGGGGAACGCAGGGCAGCGATAAGGCTGCGCGGGCGACCAATGGTCGCCCCTACATGTGTTCCCGCTTTGAAAAAGAGAAATGGAGCGTTCGTATGAGAATCGTGGTCGTCGGCCTCGGCAAGGTTGGCCGTGCCCTGACCGCCCAGCTTACGGCGGAAAATAACGACATCGTCGTCATCGACCAAAACCCTGACCTGATCGAGGACATTGTCAATATCTATGACGTGCGCGGTCTGGCCGGCAACGGCGGCTGCTATGACGTGCAGAAGGAGGCGTTTGAGGACGGCGCAGACCTGCTGATCGCCACAACGTCCAGTGATGAGATCAACATCCTGGCCTGCCTCGTCGCCAAAAAGCTGGGCACGCAGCACACGATTGCACGTATCCGCAACCCGGAGTATGAGAAGCAGCTGCGCTTTATGCGCGATGACCTTGGTCTGTCGATGTTCGTCAACCCGGAAAAAGCCACGGCGCGTGAGATCGCCCGCGTGCTGCGTTTCCCGTCTGCCATCAAGCGTGAGCAGTTCTGCCGCCAGCGGTTTGAGCTGATCGAGTACCGCCTGGCCGACGACAACCCGCTGGTGGGCTTGCAGCTGTCGGACCTGTACCGCAACATCCGGGTCAAAATTCTGATCTGCGCCGTCGCCCGCGGCAGCGAGACGATCATCCCCACGGGTATGTTTACGCTGCGGGCCGGGGACAAGATCTACCTGACGGCCTCGGCCCGGGATCTGGAATCCTTCTTCCGCAAGCTGAACCTGTTCAAGGCCAAGGCCAGCAACGTCATGATCGTCGGTGCAAGCCGGATGACCTACTATCTGGTCAAGGAGCTGCAGGACATCCAGAAGCGGGTAACCGTCATCGACAGCGATGCGGCCCGCTGCCAGGAGATGAGCGAGAAGTTCCCCGGCGTGCTGGTCATCCACGGCGACGGTGCGGATGCCGAGCTGCTGAGTGAGGAGCGCATCACCGATATGGACGCCTTTGTGGCGCTGACCGGCCTGGACGAAACAAACATCATTCTGGCGATGTACGCCTCCCAGATAAACTCCTGCAAGGTCGTGGCCAAGATCAACCGCGAGTCCTTCGCCGAGCTGGCCGCTGCCAAGGGGATGGTGGACAGCGTCGTCTCCACGGCGTCGGTCACGTCGGAGTCCATTGCCATGTACGTCCGCGCCATGCAGAACAGCTTTGAGTCGGAGAACATCAAGACGCTGCACCGTCTGGTGAGCGGGCGCGTGGAGGCGCTGGAATTCAACGTTGCGCCGGGTTTGCCGTTCATCGGCGTACCGCTGAAGGATCTGACCCTGCGCAAGGGGCTGCTGGTGGCGGGCATCGTGCGCCGCAATGGCCAGACAGTCATCCCGTCCGGCAACGATGCCCTGCAGGAGGGCGACGATGTCGTCATCGTCACCACCGACACAACGCTGCACTCGCTGCGCGACATTGTAAAGTGAGGGCGCAGCCATGAACTATAAAATGGTAGGGTTTGTGCTGGGGCGCATCTTCCTGATCGAAGCAGCCCTCATGCTCTTTCCCATGGGCTGCGCCGCCATCTACGGCGAGTGGAGCGTTGTGCTTTCCTTCCTGTGGCCGATGCTGATCGTGCTGGCGCTGGGCCTGATAACCAGCCTGCGCACCCCCCAAAACACGAAAATCTACGCCCGCGACGGCCTGGCCATCGTGGCGCTTGTCTGGGTGCTGATGTCGGTTTTCGGCGCACTGCCGTTTGTCATCTCCGGCGAGATACCGTCCTTTGTCGATGCTTTTTTTGAGACGGTCTCGGGCTTTACGACGACAGGCTCGACAATTCTGACCGACGTCGAGGCGCTGAGCCACGGCACGCTGTTCTGGCGCAGCTTTTCCCACTGGATCGGCGGCATGGGCGTGCTGGTCTTTGCCATGGCCGTGCTGCCCATGACCGATGGCCGTGCCATGCACCTGATGCGCGCCGAGGTCCCCGGCCCGACCTGCGGAAAAATTTCCAGCAAGCTGAGCGACAGCGCAAAGATTTTGTATGCCATTTATCTGGTCATGACCGTCATCGAGACGATTCTGCTCTGCGCGGGCGGTATGCCGCTGTTTGACGCGCTCATTCATGCGTTCGGCACGGCGGGCACGGGCGGCTTCAGCAACAAGGCGCTGAGCGTCGGCGCGTACAACAGCCCGTATTTTGAGATCGTCATCGGCGTGTTCATGCTGCTGTTCGGCATTAACTTTAACCTGTATTATTTCCTGCTGCTGCGTCATTTCCGTGAGGCGTTCGCCTCCGAGGAGATGCACGTCTACTTAGGCATCGTCGCGTTCTCGACGCTGACGATCACGGCGAACATCGCGAGTATGTACGACAGTGTCGGCACAGCGCTGCGCACGGCGTTCTTCCAGGTGTCATCCATCGTCACGACCACCGGCTACGCCACGGCGGACTTCAACCTCTGGCCGACCTACTCCCGCATCGTGATCGTGATCCTGACGTTTGTGGGCGCATGCGCGGGCTCGACGGCGGGCGGCTTGAAAGTATCGCGCGTCATCATCCTTTTCAAGGCGGCACGGCAGGACCTGAACAAGATGCTGCACAGCCATGCCGTGACGACGGTCCGCTTTGAGGGCAAACCGTTGGACGAAAAGACGCTGCGCGGTGTGCACAACTATTTCAACATTTATATGCTGCTGCTGACGCTGTCGGTGCTGCTGCTCTCGCTGGACGGGTTCGATCTGGTGACGACGTTTACATCCGTCGCGACCTGCCTGAACAACGTCGGTCCCGGCCTTGAGATGGTCGGCCCGATGGGCAGCTTTGCAGATTTCTCCGCTCCGGCCAAGCTGCTGCTGGCCTTTGACATGCTGGCGGGCCGTCTGGAGCTCTACCCGATGCTGGCCCTTTTTGCCCCGCGCCTCTGGCGCAAGCGCATCAACGCGATGCACGAGGCAAGAGCGAAATAAGGGGGAGGGCGGGTGTTCTTTCTTTACAAAGAAAGAACCAAAGAAATTCCAAACCAATACAATCATAGAACCGGGCAACTGCCATCTTTACGGCAGCTGCCCGGTTTTGGTTTATGTATGAACGTTTCGGGGATAGGGTGTAGGGCGGCCAGCCCTCTGGCCGCCGCAAGGGGCGTACTGCCTTGCGGTGCCAATCTGTTTTTAAAGGGGGCTATAGGCGGGAAAAAATGTGAGTACCCCCACAAACTGGAATTTGACACTTTGTATTTATCGAGAATACTCTTGAAACCATTTTGCAAAGCGTGATTTATTGAAAATAATGAATTTATATAGTTCTCCATTTTTCATATTAACTGTTGCAATTGGAAAGACTACCCACTTCCAAGAGATTTCTTTTATTTCCTGCATCGGCAAAACTAAATTTCTGTATTTTTTGTCAACTGTAAGCTTGTTTGTCTTGTAAGTAAGCGACTGACTATCGAGGTACAGACCTCCTCCAAGTATGCCATTGTGACACAAACTGCAAACAAAAGATTTCATAGAAACATCCCTCCATTAAATTGCGATTTACCTTATTATACCACACCCCGCCGCTGCGTGTCTATTTCCTGCCGTGCCCGCATACCCTGTACCAAACCACAACAGGGGAGGGGCTTGCCATGCGGCGGGATGCAGACAGAGAGGAACGAAACGCAAGATTGCTGGCGGGCGTGGTGCTGGCGGCTATGTTGGTGATGCTGTCCGGCATCATCCATCTGCTGTACCACCGGGAGTACGCCGAGACCGACACCCCCAACGACTGCTTTGCGGTGTCGGCGGCGACGGGGGAGACGGCGCTGCCCAAAATCGTCTGCCTGACCTTTGACGACGGCCCCAGCAAAAACACCCGGCCAATTCTGGAAATTCTCGATAAGGAGCAGGTCCCGGCCACCTTCTTTGTCTGCGCGCAGGACGCCAACGAAAAATATCTGCCCCTTGTGGCGGACATCGCGGCGGCGGGGCATCAGATCGCGCTGCACAGCGCGACGCATCAATACTCCAAAATTTATGCGAGCACCGACGCATTCTGGCAGGACATCAGAACGCTGCGCCAGGCGTTGGAGCCGTATGTGGATGTGGCGGCCATCGACTGGCTGCGTTTCCCCGGCGGCAGCACAAACACAGTCAGCCACCGCTACGGCGGAAACGGCATCATGAAAACCCTGAAAGCCCAGGCCGAGGACAAGGGCTACCACTGGATCGACTGGAACGTCTGCGCCGAGGACGCCACCGCCAGCCACCCGGATGCCGCGCAGATTTTACGCAACATTCGCCGCGATGCTGATGGTCAGGACACCTGTGTCGTCCTGCTGCATGATACAAAAGCAACAGGTCAGACCGTCAAGGCTCTGCCCGATATGATCGCCTATTTCCGGGAGCAGGGGTACAATTTTTGTACGGTTGCACAGATGGATGCCTTGCAATGTGAAACAAAATAGGGTATAATGTACAAGAATCGAAAAAGGTGGGAGGCGGAACGATGCGCAAAACGGAAAGCCAGAAGATAGCCCTCTGCGGCATGCTGGGGGCGCTTTCGGTGGTGCTTTTGCTGCTGGGCAGTGCACTGCAGATCGGCACCTATGCCGCGCCGATGCTGGCGGCGTTCCTGCTCATCCCGGTGCTGGAGGAATACGGCACGCGCTACGCGCTGACCCTCTACGTCTGCGTGGCAATTCTGGCCGTGCTCTTTGTGCCGGAGACCGAACTGGCGCTGTTTTACGTGCTGGTCATGGGGTATTACCCCGTGCTGCGCGTCAAGCTGAACGGCGTAAAAAGCACGCTCCTGCGCTGGGTGCTGAAATTCGCGGTGTTCAACGCGGGCACGGTGCTGGTGTATCTTTTGCTGTTTGCGCTGCTCGGACCCGCCGTGCTGGACGAGCTGCTGGCCGACGGCATCGGGATGCTGGCAGCACTGCTGGCCGCGGGCAACCTGTCGTTCTGGCTGTGTGACCGCGCACTGGCGGCACTGACGCGATATTACCACGTCATACTCAAGCCAAAACTGAAAAAGAAGTTTTAATTCGGGGAGGAAAACAATATGTGGTACGATGAGGCAGTGGTTTATCAGATCTACCCGCTGGGGCTTTGCGGCGCACCGCTGCAAAACGACGGTGACCAGGCGCAGGCGGGCGAGCACCGCATTCTGCGGGTGCTGGACTGGGTGGAGCACATCAAGCGCCTGGGCGCGACCTGCGTGCTGTTCAACCCGCTGTTCGAGAGCGACGCCCACGGCTATGACACCCGCGACTACAATAAGGTGGACTGCCGCCTGGGCACAAACGACGACCTCAGGCAGGTCTGCGCGGCGCTGCACGCGGCGGGCATAAAAATTCTGTTTGACGGCGTGTTCAACCATGTGGGCCGTGGCTTCTGGGCGTTCAAGGACGTGCAGGAAAAGCGCTGGGACAGCCCGTACAAGGACTGGTTCCACATCAGCTTTGACGGCAACACCAACTACAACGACGGCTTCTGGTATGAAGCGTGGGAGGGCTGCAACGAGCTGGTCAAGCTGAATCTGCAGAACCCGGTGGTGAAAAACTACCTGTTTGACGTTGTGCGCGGCTGGGTGCGGGACTACGACATCGACGGCCTGCGTTTGGATGTTGCCTACTGCCTCGACCTCGGCTTTCTGGCCGAGCTGCGCGGGCTGGCCGACAGCATCAAGCCGGAGTTCGCACTGGTGGGTGAGACGCTGCACGGCGACTACAACCGCTGGATGAACGACCACGCCTGCCACAGCGTAACGAACTACGAGTGCTACAAGGGCCTGTATTCGAGCTTCAACACGGGCAACATGCACGAGATCAGCTACAGCCTGAACCGCCAGTTCGGCTCCGAGCAGTGGTGCCTGTACACGGGCAAGCATCTGCTGAGCTTTGTGGATAACCACGATGTAACGCGCATTGCGACGATTTTGACGGACAAGGGCTGCCTACGCCCCATCTACGGTCTGCTGTTCGGTATGCCCGGTGTGCCGTCGGTCTACTACGGCAGTGAATGGGGCATGGAGGGCGACAAGCGCAACGGAGACCCGACGCTGCGCCCGGCGGTGGAGAAGCCCGAGGAGAACGACCTGACCGCCTGGATCGCGGCGCTGGCCCACGCCCACACGGGCAGCAAGGCGCTATGCCGGGGCAGCTACCGCAATGTGCTGGTCCAGCCTAAGCAGCTGATTTTTGAGCGCTACGCCGACGGTGAGCGGGTGCTGGTGGCCATCAACGCGGACGGCAATCCGTTTGACGCCCACTTTGACGCGGGCTGCGGCCACGCGGTGGACCTCATCACAGGCGCCGACCACGACTTTGGCGGCGGCAGCACGCTGGAGCCGTACAGCTGCCACTTCTGGAAATGTGAGCGATAATACGATATAAAAAGGCACCTGTCCGTGTGGGCAGGTGCCTTTTTGTGTTATGCTGTATGTTGTAAGGGGGCGGCGTCCTCGACGCCCCGCAGGGCAGTATGTAGGGCGGCCTGCCCTCAGGCCGCCGCAGGGGGGGAGGGTGCCCCGCCCTACAATGTATGGGTTAAAGGGGCAGCCCCTGTAAAGCCTGCGGGCCGGGCGCCCGGCCCCTACGGGGCGGCCCATGTATGGGTTAAGGTCTGTCTCTTATACACATCTCCGAGCCCACGAGACGGAGCTA